>Ga0307419_10000304_pt1 | contig 24021 bp, 17 predicted proteins | sample SalMarWE160230MG_2_FD_202512 | JGI IMG/M metagenome (GOLD analysis project Ga0307419, IMG submission 202512) | Salt marsh sediment microbial communities from the Plum Island Ecosystem LTER, Massachusetts, United States - WE1602-30 | ecosystem: Environmental > Aquatic > Marine > Intertidal zone... | reverse complement strand
TATTAATTTCATTAATAATTTGATCACCCTCTTCAACAGGTAAGGAACCACCGGGCATAAAATCATTTTGCATATCAACAATTATTAAAGCATCATCTGGTTTAATTAAAACATTGCTTTCGAATTTAAGATCTTTAATTTTCACTAAATTCACAATAAATTGATATTTATATTCTAAAAAATCTAATTACAATTAAAATTCTTATGTTTAATTATCATAAATGCATTAGAATAAATTTCTAGATCATAGAATTTGACTGAATTGATTTTCATTATAATAATTAGATAAAATATAGGTTTGTACGATTCAATAAGATTTGAATCCCTCCCGAAATTGAATTTTTATTGGATAAATCCACATGAAGTATAAAACGATTCATGTACAAATAATCCTTAACACATTCATCATTTTATGTTTATTATAGGATATAATTTTACATCAAAATGCAATTGTTCGTTAATTAGGTACGAAATTCATAATTATAATTTATATATGAAAAAAATTTATTTAGAAATCCTCATTTATTAAAAGGAGACTTTTTTTTTTGCGCTTGTAGTATAGTGGTAATATGCTAGCTTCCCAAGTTAGCGTCCCGGGTTCAATTTCGCGTGTGAAAACCATACGTGATGAAATTCCCGGCAGGCGCATTCTCTCAGTCCCAACCAAATGTAATAATAATAAATTGCTCTGCTTGCGTCAATTCTTACCATGAAATACCTTTCTTGAAGCGCAGGTCATTTATGATTTGCTTAGCTTCGTGATTAGGAACCTCCATAAACGCATAAAACTCATTCTGCCAGAAAGCTTTTCCGGATGTTGAAGACCGAATATCTTCAGCAAATTTAATAGAATTCCTAACTGGGAGCAAAATTTCTATAATTGCTTGATAATCCTTTTCTTGGTTTATATCTCTAATTTTTGCGGAATACTTAGAAAGTAATGAGAGTGTACTTTTTATATAATCTGGGGGCAATTGAATAATTGTATGATAAATTGGTTCAAGCAGGATAAGTTCAGATTCCTTTAAAGCATCTTTAATAGCATTATAAAACATTGCGGATAATTCATTAAACGCATTTTCTTCGTCAAATTTATTTATGACTAGTTCTTCAATTATAATTTTTAGACCAGTTAATTTTTCACCACATATAGGTCCATATAAAAGAATTTTACCGATAATTTCTATAATAGTATCTTTATAAGATTGCTTTAAATTTTCTTCTAATTTGTAAATTAAAATATTGTTATTATCATAATACATCCAAAAGTTTTGAATTTCGTCTGTTGCTAAGTCTGTAAATTCTTCCAACAATTCTTTCAATTTTGTTTTTGGCTTAATAGCTTTTATATCGTGAGTCAGGAAAAATCTTGAGGTTTTTTCATCTAATCTCTCAGTTTTAAGTTTAAGAGAATTTTTATTGATCGATGATTCTACTGAGACAATAGAGGAACTAAACCGGCAAGATTCTTTAAAAACGGCTCTTGGTTCGGATGTTGAGACTTGAATACCTCGTTTTTCAAGTTCATTTGCGGTAACTTCGAGGTGTAAAGGACCCATACCAGAGAGGAGGAATTCACCATTTTCCTCGTTTACTTCAAATACCAAATTAGGATCTTCGATTAGCATGTTTTCGATGAGTTCTTTCATCTTATCTAAATCTCTTAAATAATCTGGTTCGATAGAGACAGTAACAACGGGTGTGGAAACATATTTCACGTTTTCAAATGGAATCATTTTATCAATATAATTCTTATTAATTATAGTTTCTCCGCTCTTGACATGTTTTAATCCTTCTATAGCCACAATGTTTCCAACAGGTATTTCTTCAACTTGTTCTCTTCTTTGACCCATAAAAATTGCAGTTTTTCGGATTGTGTCAAAATTATTTTCTCTTAATAAAAATACTTCCTCTTTATTGATACAATTTCCGGAAAAGATTCTCCCTGTCGCAATCAAAGCGTGCTTATCTGCTTGTACTTTACTCAAACATATTATTAAAGGACCATTTAGATCGCAATTTATCATAGATTTTCCAATTTCAGATGTCAAATCTCCATTCCAAATCTTACCGATTCTGTATTTCTGAGCGTCAATAGGATTAGGGAGGTGATCAACAACCATTTCTAGTATTGCGTCGTGTATTGGAAAATGAACAGCTAAATCAGCATAAGTTTCTTTAGTATATGTTTCTTTTTGATATCGTGATCTAATATCCGAAAATTTTAACTCGTTATTTTCTAAAATGTTTAAAGTAAAACCCCATTTGTGGAGTGCTGAACCAAATGCAACGTTTCCATTAGCTGGAGATACTTGCCACTCTTTTTTGAAAGGATTATCTGCAAATCTGTCAATAAGCGTATTAAAATCATTTATAATCCTTGTATATTTATTTCTTATTTGTTCATCTGTTAGTTTTAATTCTCGGATAAGGCGATCTACTTTATTTATATAAAGAACTGGTTTTACGCCTTCCTGCAGCGCTTGTTTAATAACCGTCTCAGATTGGCTAATAATTTCCTCAACAGCATCGACAACTACAACAACTCCATCTATTAACCTTAAAGCACGTGTTACTTTTCCACTAAAATCTAAGTGACCTGGAGTATCAACAAGATTTATTAAGAATGGGTCGTGACCCTTAAGAGATTTTTCATAATATAGAGATATATTAGTAGATTTCATGGTAATTCCGCGCCTTTGCTCTTCTTCTAAATAGTCTAAAGCTCGTGCTTCTCCTGCTATATCGGGTGATAATAATCCTGCTTCACTCAAAAGTGAATCGCTTAATGTTGTCTTTCCATGATCTATATGACCAACAAACCCAATATTACGTATATTGCGAGGTTTTTTCATCATTTTTAGAATCTCAGAGGTTTGCTTTCGACGAGGCATCCTTACTTCATTTTCTTGTTGATTATTAATAATATATAATTAAACCATGATTGATTTGATTAAAATTTTAGGTTTTATTTGAGTGTAATAGGAGCGGGAAATGAATATTCTCATTACTCAAGATCGTCATCATCTTCTTGGAAGATACCAATACTTTCAGTTGGGTCAGAGCTTTCAAAGATATCATTTCCCGCATTTTAGGACTTAATATTTAATTTCTTCGTCTATATGCACTATCCTATTAATTACATGAAGACGCTTCTCGCAATATAATTCTATGGCTTTTGGGAAGATTTTATGTTCCCATTCCAAAATTCTTAAAGCCAAAGATTCTTCAGTATCTTTAGCATATACCGGCACGCATTTCTGAATTATAATTGGACCATGGTCTGAACTTGCATCTACAAAGTGAACTGTGCATCCGGATACTTTCACACCATATTCAAGCGCATCTCGATGACCGTGTAGTCCTTTAAATGCGGGCAATAATGCAGGATGAATATTCATGACCTTACCATCAAAAGCATCAATAAATTTTTGGCTTACTAATCTCATATATCCAACTAATGCAATTAGTTCACATCCATATTCCTTGAGTACATTAATCATTAGTTGATCAAATTCTTCGCGAGGAATGTCAAGATTTTTATCTGATTCTATTAAATAATAAGGTATCTTGTGATTTTTTGCTCTTTCCATGCAGTAAGCTCCTTGTTTATTGCAGATTAAAACCTCTACTGAGGCTTTTTTCCTTAAAATTCCGTTTTCACATGATTCAATTATTGCCTCGAGATTTGTACCTGAACCAGATGCGATTGCGCCGATCTTAACTTCTGGCATAGGATTTTCTAATTTTCATTAGTTATAAAATTTTACTTCTATATTCTATATTTTATGAAATAACATATGAAAAAATTTTTATGTGATTATCCAATATAATATTTAGAGATTAATAGAATTCATTCTTAAATTCACTCTCTTGTAATAGTGATAATATCTAAGAGATAATTATTCTATTTATACAAAATCACTGAAAATTAACTTGATATTTACCACGGAAAAAGTACTAATATAAAAAAGAGTTAAGGAAAATAATTTTCATTAATTGTTATCAAATTATTTTCAATCAATATACTTAAAATGAAATAATTTTAAAATCGGATTACTATGAGTTTTGAAGGAGAATTACAAAGGATTAGGGATGAAATTATTCAAATCCTCCCTTCTGATATTATTGTGAAAAAGATCGAATTTGAGGGTCCAGAAATTGCTGTTTATTCCGAAAATGCAGATGTGGAAGGAATTGAAAATTCAGAAATTCTTAAAGATTTAGCAAGATCAATGAGAAAAAGGGTAGTATTTCGTTGGAATGTTGAAAAACGGAAAGACCCAGATGAAACTGAAGTATATATTCGCAATCTTGTTGGTGAAGAGGCCGAAATTACTAGCATCGAATTTGATCATACACGTGGAGAAGTTATAATTGAAGCAGGAAAACCGGGGATAGTAATTGGTAAAAAAGGGATGAATCTTAAAGAAATCCGATCAAATACTTTTTGGCAACCTAAAACAATTCGAACACCTCCTCTTTCGTCTATCACAATACAGCTAATAAGACAGATGTTAAAAAAAGAGCGTCAACATCAAAAAGAAATACTATTAGACATTGGAAAACGAATCCACAGACCCCCTCTTTTTCAGGATTTAGCTATCAGAATGACAGCTTTGGGAGGATTTAGAGAAGTAGGGAGATCTTGCATACTAATGCAAACAAGGGATAGTAATATTCTTCTTGATGTAGGATTAAACGTTGGAAACAAGAATGATAGATTTCCCGGTTTTGATGTCCCAGAATTTTCAGTTCGGGATTTGGATGCAGTTGTTATATCTCACGCTCATTTGGATCATTGTGGAATGGTTCCATTTTTATTTAAATATGGATATCGGGGACCGGTTTATTCTACGCTTCCCACCAGAAACCTTTCTACGATGCTTCAGTTAGATTTTGTGCAAATTGCAGAAAAAGAAGGAACGGTACCACCCTATTCAAAAAGAGATGTAAAAATGACAGTTCTACATACCATTCCATTAGCCTGGGGAAAAGTTACTGATATTGCTCCTGATATAAAGCTAACCCTTCATAATTCTGGTCACATACTCGGCTCATCCATGATACATTTACACTTTGGAAAAGGAGGATATAACTTTGTTTATACTGGTGATTTTAAGTACCAGAAAACCCGTTTACTTGAGAAAGCAGCAGTAAAATTCCCTCGTGTAGAGAGTTTATTGATTGAATCTACATATGGAGGTCCTCAAGATCGAATTCCCAGTCGTCAAGATTCTGAGCGAGATTTAAAACAGGTTCTTATTTCCACAATTCACAGGGGTGGCAAAGTACTCATACCTGTATTAGCAGTTGGAAGAGCACAAGAACTGATCATTGTCTTAGAGGAGTTAATCTCAAAAGGTATAATTGACCGCGTGCCTATTTTCTTGGATGGTCTTATTTCTGAAGCCACTGCAATACACACTGCCCATCCCGATTACCTTAGCTTGGATTTAAGAGAGAAAATACTTCATCAAGGAAAAAATCCTTTTATGAGTGATTTCTTTACAACGGTCTCTTCACCAGAAGAACGCCAAGATGTAATACAAGGAGGACCATGTATTATTTTAGCCACGAGTGGTATGTTGATTGGAGGTCCTTCAGTTCAGTACTTGAGATCACTAGCAGAGGATAAAAATAATAGTTTAGTCTTCGTGTCTTACCAAGTTTCTGGAACATTAGGAAATCGTATCATACGGGGCTTTCGAGAATTCCAATATATTGATCCTAGAGGTAGAACTCAATTAGTGAAATTAAATCTAAACGTATTCACTCTTGAAGGATTTAGTGGTCACTCATCCCGAAGTCAGATTTCTCAATTCTTACGAAGAATAGCACCGAGACCCAAGATGATAATTTGTAATCATGGAGAAGAGACAAAAGTGATTAGCTTGGCTACGATGATTCACAGAAAATTGAGGAAAACAACAAAAGCACCTAAAAATTTAGAAACTATTCTATTAAAATAGTTTTTTAGTTCATTTCGCGATCAAAACATTTATTTTGAGCAATAAAATACCTCTATTTAAAAATTGTCAAATCTGTTAATATTAAAAGTTTGAGGAATCATAGGATTTAACAACATTAAATTTTAACCAAAATTGACATAAATGATTCTATTCTTCATAGATGATTCCTAATTTAAATTAATTTTTTTAAACACCAATAATTTGAATAAGATATTAGATTAAATAATTTTAAAATATTTTAAGTGGTACCTTTGAAATTAAGAATTCAATTGAAAGATCATAAGATTATTCTAGCAAGACGTTTGGTCCAAATCACTACTTTCTTATTAATTAACTATGTAATTCTTGAGACTATATTTAGTATAAATTTAAAAGGTTTTGAGGATCTTATTAAAGTACTTCCAATTCTAAATAGTCCTCGAAATCCTCTCTCGCATGGAGCGGGAATTCTTGAATACATTTTCTTTTCGATTGGGAATGGATTCTTTCCATTATTACTCATTTCTATTTTAATTCTTTTTATACTTTTCACGAATAGATCATTTTGTGGATGGGTATGCCCAATAGGAACTATTCAAGATGCTTGCGCAGCATTACCAACAAAAAAGAAAAGACCCAAAACAAAAACCCATAAATCTTTACTCAATATTAAATATGTTATTATAATCATTCTAATAATCTTCATAGTACCATTAGGACTTACGAAGAATGCTAATCAATTATTTTACTTAGATTTCAAAACACAATTGAGTGAATTTGGAAATAAACCAATCGGATATTTTTCCATGTCTGAGTTTATCTTCTCTTATTTCATTGGATTTATAACTAACTGGTCAATGTTTTTCAATAGTGGTAATTGGGGAGCGATTTTTATCTTTATTTTCTATCTACTGGTTCTTATCTTATCTTTTTGGTATCCACGAATATATTGTAGGTATTTTTGTCCTTTTGCTGCTATATCAGCTGTAATTGCTGATTATTCCTTCTTGAAACTTTCAAGAAATCCTGTAAGATGTATTGGAAGATCTGAATGTGGTATATGTGAAAAAGTATGTCCTAAACAAATTAGAATTTTAGATGAACCCTTTGAATTCTTCACAGGAAGAGGTGAATGCAATATATGCTTGACTTGCAAGGAAAAATGTCCTCATGATGCTATTATTATAAAGTTTGGTAATGTGTAATATCGAAATCATCGTTATAATCTAACAAGAAAATTAAGATCTAATCAATATATTCCTCATAAATGGTGGTTGACTAATGGATCCTGCTCGAATAGAATTATTCAAACACCTCATGCAAAAAAATACAGATATTGGTAAACGAGGAATCTCTGATTCTTGGGCGATCAGATATTATGAAGAAGAGGATGATTCAGATATTCGCCCCCCTTTCTTTAGGGATGTTGATAGAATTGTTCATTCTAAAGCTTATGCGAGATATATAGATAAAACGCAAGTTTTCTTTGGAGTAATGAATGCAAATATAACCCACCGTTCTCTGCACGTGTTATTAGTGTCTAGAGTATCACGTCAAATAGGGAGAATCTTAAAATTAAATTCTGATTTAATTGAGGCAATTGCTCTCGGTCATGATATTGGGCACTCTCCTTTCGGTCATCTTGGGGAACAAATCCTTGATGAGATTAGTAAAGAGTATGGTATGGGTAATTTTAATCATAATGCTCAAGGGGTAAGATGGCTTTCATTTTTGGAAAAAAGATTTCCAAAAGAACCTGCAAAAGGATTGAACTTGACATTGCAAGTACTTGATGGTATTTTATGTCATGATGGAGAAATCTACGAAAGAGAATTGAAACCTAATAAGATAAATGGCAAAACTTGGGATGATCATAATAATGAATACCAAGACGCTATTGGGAAAAATAAAATAAGGAAAATTCCTACAACTTTTGAGGGTATTACTGTTAGATTTGCTGACACAATATCGTATATCGGAAGAGATATTGAAGACGCAATTTTACTAAAATTCATTAAAAGAGAAGAAATACCAGAATTCTGTAAAAAAGTGTTAGGTGATACTAACCGCGAAATTATGAAATCCTTGATCATGGATCTATTAAACTATAGTTTAGAAAATGGGACTATCGGATATGCTGAAGAAGCATTCGAAGCACTACGTGAATTGAAAGCATTTAATTATGATCGTATATATACGAGACGAGATTTGATGATAGGAAATGGAGCCAAATTTCTTGATAAATTAAAAGAGAAATTCCAACTTATTTTTAAAACAGCTTTAAAAGATTTAGAAGAAGAAAAATATAATTCACCAATTTTTAATGACCATGTGGCGTATATTGATGATCCTGAATATAATACATATTATCTCCCCTTACGAGATCAAAATAAGCTTACTCTAATTGTCAGAGATTATATCGCTGGAATGTCAGATAAATATTTTGAAGAAGTTTACTATCGATTTCAAAAAAAATAAAAAAAAATAAATACTTAAACGAGTTTTCTCATTTGTGGACTCTTAGAGTTCTTAATTTTAATAAATCGCTTACATTTTTGCCTTTCTTCTTGATAATATAAATAATGCTACTGTAATAGCCGCCAAAGCTATTCCAGGGATAGTCAAGCCATAAAGTAAGCCAGAAGAAAGTTCAGAGGGATTAATAGGTAAATCTTGCTGAAATTGAGCTAACGGTGGAACTACATTATCTCTGAACATTGGTAACCATAATAAAATTGCAATCATTTGCTCATCGTTTAAATAATTAAAAGACTTCACATAACCATATATCAAAGGCTCTTTATTTACTAATAGTCCGTACCAATATTGAAGTCCACTTTGACTTACTAAAGCATAAACGTTTTTCTCATCAAACAATGATTCAGATGCTTTCAGTGAGATTGTTGAAGGAATTGGCACTCCGATTTCCCATCCAGTTACTCCTGTACCTATTGGTAGTGTTAATCCATTAGGATATAGTGTTCCGTTAGCCCATTGGGCATAAAAAAGAATTTCCGAAAATCTTGTAAGAGTCATCCCTCTATCATACAAGAATAATTCTGGAACTATATCTTCTCTAAATGAGCCATTATATCCCCAAAGCCAATCAAGAATGGTATTGAGTTGAAAATCTGTAAGGTTAAATTGATTTTGTAAAGTATTTTTAGAAGAATTTGCATCAAGCGTAGAACCATTTGCCATGATCCATAATGCTAACCCATCAGATTCCCTTAATGACGGTAAATTTCCATTGTAACTGATGTTCAAAAATGAATATTGATTGGTTTTGTTAAATAAACCTAAACAGGTCTGAAAAGATATATTTGTAGCAATAGGATAACCTACTTCAAAACCGATAACACTATTAGGCATGCCCAGTAAATCCCCAAGATCGAGTTGTCCCATTGAAGCATTTGCCCATTGATCATAATACATGATTTTAGCAATATCAATCGTGGTCAACCCTACGTATTCTGGAGGAGCAAGAGAACTAACAAGAATGATATTTATTGCTTCTACAATAAAATAATCTAAAATGTAGCTTGTTAGATTTGTTAATTGACCCCAGGTTGCATTGTAATTGGCGATCATAAATTCTTTTATCGTATTATTAATTAAGGCTTCATTGTAGAGATCTAAGTAATTAATAACTCCCCATCCCACTTCTATATTCTCCATCAATCCGGGTAATCCAATTGAATCATTACCAAATGTCAATGCTTCACTTGCAGCATTAGTATAATTTAGCGAATAACTTGCATTGGAAATATACTCTGATACACCTTTTATAGGGGGATATCCAAGACCGGTAAGAAGTGTACTGAGTGCAGCATAATTTAAGATTAATGTGATACCGGCTATTCCAAGGAGATTATAAAATTCATTCATTGCTCCAGCAAGAAAAGTGCAATTTACTAAAAAGTGAATTAGCGGAAAACCCTCTTCATAAATTCCACTTAAAACATCGGGGATCGCTACTGTTTTTATTGTTTCATTAATTTCTGGAATCATTTCTTCCTGTATGCCAAGAAGTGCATCAGGAACCCCTTGAGCAATTTCATTATTGATGAGATTATTCATTACTAAACCAGATGGGATTAAACCACAAGCTAAAAGCAAAGTGATAATCGCAACAGTTTTTTTTTGCATTTTAGTCTAACACTCTTTTTTTAATATTTTTGATGCGTTTCTTGATCTTATGTTAATTCTATATTTAAAGGTTTGCATAATATTGATCACCACTACTATCAATCAATATTATTTATTATTAACCTGGAACATCAAGAGCTATTTCTCATTCTAAAATAAACTAATGATAATAAAAGTCTAACAAAAAAATATTGAGATAATAATAGAGGATTACACCTGGAGGATATAATTTTTTAAATACGGGGTTTTGTTTTCAGTCACGGGGTTTAACCCTAAAATAGGGTTAGTAGAAAATATTTTTTAAAAATTAGGAATATCCTCCAAGAATATTGTTGTGTAATCCAATAAATTATAAAATCATTTTAGCATAAAAATCTATCCTAAATTTTTCGTCAAAATTTCCCATTTATAGAAAAAAATTTTAATGTCATACATCTCTCTTATAGAATGTACTAAAGAAGGATGATTTTTAGATATTCTTTCAATTGGTATGATAGTCTAAAAAAAATTCAATCAATATTTTTCAGCCCGGTAGTGTAGCGGTCAAGCATTTGGGACTCTGAAAAGCCTCATATTCTGAGGTTTAGGGAGATCCTGAGACCACGGTTCGAAAATTGGACATTTCTTATTCAATCGAAACTCCGTGCCGGGCTACTAAACCATCCTTTAAAAGATCTATCCAGTTCTTTTAATAATATGGTATCCATATTTGGTTTTAACAGGTTTTGAAATTCCTCCAATTTTTAGGTCTTTACAGGCATTCCAAAATTCTGGAACCATGTCATTTTTAGTAAACTCTCCTAAATTACCTCCTCGTTTCTTACTAGGACAAGTTGAAAATTTTCTTGCTAAGTCTTCAAGCTTATCCCCTGCTAAAATTTCTTCATAGAGATCCTGAGCTTTAGTAAATTTATCAACTAAAATATGACTTGCCATTATTTTTCCCCCTTTAATTGGAGAACCTCCTTGATTACTTGAACTGGTGCTCTTTTTTTGAATTTCTTTACCATACTTATTCTTTCCCATAAAATCACATAAATTCTTGTTTTTATATTTTAAATTATTCCAATCCTTTCTCTTTTCGGCGCAGTTCGGCTTTTTTATGCATGATTTTTAAATAGAGCTCTGTACTTGAATTTACTGGAATAAATTCTTTCTCCTTTCTTTTTAACGTTATAGCTTCTTCAGGACAAGTAGTTGTACAATTACCGCAACCTATGCATAATTTTTTACTCACTATAGCAACACCATCTTCTAATGAAATAGCGTCGAGTTGGCAACGTTGTTCACAAGTACCACAACCAATACAAGATTCCCCATCAACTTCCGCATAAAAATTGCTATGCATCATATCAGCGGGTCTATCTAATTTTTTTATGTTCGTTATCATATCGCAACAATCACCGCAACAACAACAAATAAAATTTGGTTTAATGGCGTTTCCAGGTTGAATAATCAATCCAGCTTGTTGTACTTTCTCGAAAATATCATATGCTTCTTGTTTAGTTATCTCCCGCCCTTTTTCGTTATCTAAAATATGTTGAACAGAACTATCTAACACAAAGCATACCTCTCTTAAATCTGATTGTTTACAAGGTTTTCCTATGAGATCTTTCCCTTGTCGACATACGCAATCTTGTACAGCTATTCTCTCTGCATTTTCAATGAGATTCTTTAATTCATCAAAAGTTGCAACATTATGTTCTGGAGTTATACTTTGTTCCACGGGAATAGTACGCAATTGATTGATTTTTGTACTCGCTACCTCATCTCTAAATACTTCATCCATGTATTGTTCAAATGTCTCATAGAACTCCGCATCCATACGATGCAACTGATATTCATACATACCAACAGCTAAGAAAGCATTTTGATAATAAATCTCCTCTCCTTTTTCGCCTTCAACTTTCTTAACATTAATTGCTCCATTTTTGTACATATTTTTCAAAACAATCTCAAGTTGCTCTAGAGTTATACCATATTTTTTCATTCGCCTATGAATCGTCTTTAATGGCTCAGGAATCAATCTCAAGTTAATTCCAATTAGTGCTTCTTCAGGTGAGAATATAAATTTCAAAATTTTTAAATCGGTTCCCGATTTGGTTGGTGGATATCCAATAGGTAAAGTATCAAGATGCTGCTGCAATTTGCGATATACATCTTGAGGGACATCTTTAATATATGTTTGATCTACAGTCATGCTTCATTTCCAATATTTAAATTTGATACTCTTAAATATATGATAAAAAGTAACACTTATTTTAAAGTTGACTTCGTTTTTAAATAAGAAGCGAGATAATGAAAATTAGTTCATAATCATGTATCGAAAATTAGAGATTTCCTCAATTCCATTTATTTCCACAACAAATCTTTGAAATATTTCTACACTCGTCTCGATTATCATAAAAATTATCGCGTTATCTCCTTGAAAATGTTGATTCTTGCTTATAATATACTCTTGAAATTCTATTTCTATCTTATTCATTTTTTTTATTGAATCATGTGGCATTACAATTATGAGATTTCCAATAATCGATTTACCTAATGGGGCTAAATTATTAAAGGATTCAACACTTGCTACATCCATGCTTGACATTAATCTCAAAAGGGCGTCTCTTATCAACTTTGATTTATTCTCATATTGATTTCGTGAGACCAACTTATTAATAAACGCTCGGAGATTTTCATTTATAGAAAACGATACTATTGGCATGATAAACCGTTTTTTAATTATTAGTTTAATAATATAGACTTACTACATATTTATAACTATTAGTTATAAAAAAACTGGTTATTTTTATAATTTTATTGATCGAGCGATGACTCCTTTGAATTTCTCCACATCTTGTACTAACCGATCTGCGTCATCATCGCTGATTTTATCATCTTTTCCATACTTATTTAACTGAGTAAGCCAAAATTCAATTCTACCAAGAATTGCCTCGTTATCTCCCAATAATTTACGTAAACGGACGAAAGTATCATGAAGTTTGTTCCTGATGTTCTGTGCTTTCCAACGTAACATACAATAATCACTTATTTCTGCTAAATTTTGAGTTATTGCCATAACATCAATTGTTTTCTCTCTTTCTTCCGATTTAATTTTTCTGATGATGTTAATCTCTTCAAACAGAAGTTCAATTATTCTCGCTAAAAATCCTGTTAATTGTCCAGCATTTCCGCACCATACCCGGACTTCAAGAGATTGACTACTTTCTGAAACATAGACGCGTGTAATAATTCGGCCACCTGATATTTTAGCCTCTGCACAGAACCATGCTTCAGCCTCGTATTTACCAGCAGTATCATTACCCTCATGAGAAGTTACTGTGCTAGTTTCAAAATGTTTTAAAGTTCTTATCGCAGCTCTAAAAGTTAATCGAGGATCTAGATCGGCGATTAAAAACGCGCGAGCATCATTTGGAAGTGTTTGTATTGCTACCTGACAATCTTCAATGTTAGATAAATTCGTGCAAACTAATGGGCATTTGATTTGAACTTCTTTTTTATTAATATTAATAGTATGTTTTTTACCAGTCGCATCTTTATATATTACAGTACCCCCAACGTTTGAAGATCCACATGTTTTAGGTTCTAGATAAAAATCAACACCTCTACTTGACTTGCTTTCTATAACAGGTATGCTAAATAGAGGTTGTTTCATTTTAAAGCTAGAAGGAGCGTCTAATATTACTTTGACATTATTAATCGCCATGTTACTTTTATTACGAATTGCCACTTTCATGTGAACTTGACCCCCCTCAAAATCATAATCTCTTACGACTTCAATCTTACCTTCATCTATAGGTTCAGTATCTTCTTGTTTCTTAGGAATTCTTTCACCGCTACTAGATCTAGGGACGCTATAAGCTACAAATAATCTTTGATGCAAATCAATATATCCGTCGATGTCTCCTCGACCGATTAGTTGAGCTAAATTCTCTTCAATACTTGATTCAGTTACACCCAATCGGTTTGATAATTCTCTCAAAGGCATCGTTCTATATGCTCTTGCTAATTCTTTGATCTTTTCTTCAAGATATTTTCTGGTCATGAACTCCCTTCTTTGTGTAAAGATCCCTTTTATTGATCCTGATTTTATCAATTCATGTAAGCTCTTTCTGGCTAATTCTACAGCAATTTTTAGCTTTTCAGCTAACTTGGATAATTCAAATAATCCCGCTTCTTTTGAAAAAGCTTTAATTTCAGTATAAATCTGTCCAGCAGTGATAATTTCATTTCCTCTTGCGGCAAAAAAAGAATTTATTGCCCCAGTCCTCATTATATTTACGCAAAATGATTTGGTTAATTCCTTTGGAATTCCAAACAACTTAGCAAGGTCTGATATTGAGGTTCTCCCTTTCTCTTTTATTTCTTTTATTAAATTCTCTAATATATATTTCTGGGTATAATAAAAGCTTTTATCTTCTGAAAAAGAGCCCCTGATCTGATATTGATTAATAATTTTATAGATAACTTTCATTATAATATCAGAATTCATATCTAACATGACCCCTAAATCTTTAATATTTATCTTTCCATCATCTTGGATTTTGGATAAAACTTGTTCTCGAATCTCTTCCGAAATATAATAAAACATTTGAGTTTTCTGGTCAATGATCCCATAAATTCTTTCTTCATTAATGTATTGGTTAATCAATTTAATTAGTTGTTTTGCGGGGATATTAAATGACTCCATGACTGTAGAAAAATTCGTAATATGAGCTCTTTTCAATAATTCAAGAAAACATTCGGGACATATTTCTTTTCCAATGTTTTTCTTCAAGTTTTTGCGACAAAGTTCAAACCGATATCCTTTTATTAATTTATTTTTTACAGCTTCCCGTGCTAATTGTTCTTTTGTTGGGAAAAATAAACCTGGCGTCTTTAAATAAGAATTCCATCCACAAGATTCATCAGTACATTCCAAATAATACTGTCCTGATGATAATCTCTCTAATCGTAGGAGTGCGTCGCATTCAGGACACTTGCTATTTTCAATAATCGTACATCGATAGAACTTTTCTGCTGCACTGGCTTTTGAATAAGTATGATCGTGTTTTTTACAAATCCATTCTTCAGTGCTCGCCATATGATTGATGCAAAAGCTTGCGTTGCATTTTTCACAAGTGAATGTAATCTTTTCGCTTTCACAGAACTTGCATTTGGGCATTTGAACGACTCCTAAAATGTATCTAATTATGATTTAGGTTATAATATATAAAAAAATCCAGTTATAAATAATTATTATAGACCATTTTTCATTTTTCTTGAAAGTGAATGGTGAATAAATTTTTAAGTTTTTCCTTCTCATGGATAAAATTAAAGGTTCAAAGGAAATACAGAAATCTTGAAAAATGATAAAATCATAACAACCGCGTTAAAGACTATGATGATCAATATCATTAAAACAAAAACGGTGTTCTTTCTGTTTTTTTTTGATTTTACTATTTGAGATGTTCCATACTTAGCTAAAGCAAGTGGAAATAATCCCAAGAAAGTTCCTAAGGAGAAATAAAATACTACTAATACTCCTTCAAAGAATCCATATCCTAACGAATATTGCAAGCATTGAGAATAGATAATCAATTCAAAAATGCATGGTGCAAAACCTGCAAGTATCCCAAATAAAAAGGGAGTCTTATTTTTTTCCCAATCTAATTTACCGATATCCTTTGATTGCTTAGAATGAGGCATGTAATTTCTTGTTTTAACAAAAAATAATAAGTAAATACCAGCACACATGGAGACAAAGGCTCCGAAGAAATTAATAGCATAGGGATTAAAAATTAAACCGGGGGCAATCAGTCGCGGAATCACGCTAACTAGAACGGTACCCATCGCAATTATTAAATTTGCAGAAATCAATCCAAACCCATAGAGAACTAAGATATTTAAACTTCTTCTCGGGGTCTTAGAAATACCGAAAGACCAGAAAAAGAAGATTGCTTTATCTTCACAAGGAATGACTGTATGAAGAATACCAAGTAGAAATGCTGGAAGAAAAATTATAATATATTCAAACATTGTGGATTAATTTCTTTCTTTTATCTTGAATTCAAGTAATTTTAGGTACCTAATTATTTAACTTTGATCATTAATATTTCATATCTTTAGCATAATTCTGATAATCCCATAAAAAGATAATATTAGGAATATTGTACTCGCAAAGTTGAATGGAAAGAATGGTTGAGTGAGCAGAAATACACCCATAAATATTATATCAAAGAAGCTAAAGAAAAATATGCTAGGTTTGATGTATTTTCTAGAAATTTCTGAATTTCGTGGTAAATCAAATAGGATAATAGATAATAATGGAATTAAAATCAATAAATGATGATTCCAAGAATCAAAATAAGTAAGTAACATTAATAGGATACCAAAAGAATATCCATAAATCACTACGTTGTGAGAAACTCGGCGAAAAATGAATATAAAGAAACTGATTCCTCCAATTATAAGTAAAATGGGAATGAATAAATATAATTGATATTTTACGAGTAAATTTGCAGGAACTCCTATGAAAAATAGGAAATTTGTACCCAATTTGGTTATACTAAACGAATAATTGATCAAGGTATTTGTTTCTCCTGTAATATTTATCGCGATAAAATCTTGCCATAATTTAGGATATAACACAAATATTATGCCATTAATCGCCAGGGGAAGTAAGATACCAAAAGATCTGATGAGACTCCTATTGAGTTCAAACTTAAATTTTTTTTCATTATAACTATAATGGCTTAAAATGAGAAAGGGAACCATAAAAATCGTTATTGGTTTGAATATTCCGCTAATACCTAATATTAAACTGGCCAAAAACTGCATTTTTATCTGTTCATTCTTCAAAAATAAATAAAGGGAATAGATTGCAAAAAATGTGATATATAAATTTATTTGACCAAGAAAATAGTTAAACAGCTGAGGAAGGCTCAATAAAAATATACAAATATAGACAATTATTCGATCATCATTTTCTTTATTATCTTCTCGGCGTATTAACTTGATAACCTTATAGAGATAAATAGTGATTATTACATTCAAGACAAGGTTAGTAAAATTAAAAACTATGAATCCCAAATCAAATCCCATCAAATAAAAGGGAATAAAGTAAAAAGCAGCCAAGGGAAAATATCTAAAAGGCCAAATGTAATTATCAGGATTATACAATTCTATATAATTGTTAAGAGCAGTTCCACCGGCTTGATAATATACCAAAAAGTCATTCTGATATCGGAAAAAAACAAGAGTTAGAATAGTAGAAACAATAAAATAGAGAAGGTGAATAATAACAGCGTATTTAAATATTGGTATGCGCCAAAGACTCTTCAATTTTTCTGTAATATTCTTTAACAGGTTTTGACAGCTCATTGATATGATTTTCTCTCATTCCTTCTAATTTTTACAAAATTAATCATTATGTTTATTTATTTCGCTTACGATCCCATATTTTTTTTACTTTAATCGCCCTACTATATAATTTCTCGATTTTCTCGCCAATTCTTTCAAAATCATGTAACTCCTTAGCATCCCCACAAGCATTTTCAACGATTTTTTTTCTAAAATTTGAATTTGAGACGATTTTGTTAATACCCTCAACAAATTCATCCACACCTTGAGCCTTATAACAAGAATGGTCATGAGAAACCCAATCAAATGCGGATAAATCTCTGGCAACAATAGGTAATTTGCATATTGCCGCTTCGATAATAGGAATTCCTTGATTTTCCACCCAAGATGTGTTTAATAATAAATCTGCACCATAATATGCCTCTCTGATATCATCATAAAATCCTGTAAATATCACGTTATTTAGCTTTATTGCCTCATCAATTTCAGGATTTTTGTTTATTGGACCAACCCAGACAAAATAATATTCTGGAAGTTTCTTAGCGATCTCTCCAAAAGTTTTAACACCCTTCTTTCTCCAACTTAAACCTACATTTATAATAACCACTGAATCTTCAGATATACCATATTGTTGAGAGAGAAATCTCCTAAAATTGGTTCTATAATTGTTATTTTCTTTGAATTCTTCAATGCATATTCCATTACTTACAACATGTATAGGATAAGTCAAAAAAGTCTGAATATTCATTAAACACTCCTTAGAAAATTCACTTGGTGTAATCAATAAGTGTGCTTGACCATACAAAAGTTTTAGCCAGTATTTGAAAATCTTGTTAAAAATTGGTTTATCAGGTACAAAATTTCCAGCTAAGTCTTCAACTGTTGTATGACCATGAATAACTACTGCAGCAGTTTTATATTTTTTCTTATACTTGCTAATTTGAAAATAAGTAATTGGATCGAATGTGGAAGCAGCAATGAGGTTGATCTCTTCTTTCTCCAACCACTTAGGTTTCACATCTCTGTTTAATACCCAGATTTTATGACCTTTTTGACGAAGATCTTTTATTATATCATTTGTATTTGTTTCAATTCCACCTATAGTCTTAACACTCGTTAATTTTTTAAAAAGTTTAAAATTTTCAATAAAAAGAATGTTCATAATTTTCAATATAATTAATTGGAAAAAAAATTAACTGATTCTAAACAATTTATTTCATAATTATCTTTAAGCACCACTACGCAAATTTTTTATTACAACCAATATAACATTAGATGTGAGCAATAATAGCAAATTTGAAAGGGAATACTTTGAAGGAGAGGATTCTCACTTCTCAAAATCTCTAGGGTATGATGTCTTAGTAAAATTAAATCTGTGGCGTTCAAAAAAATATAAAAATAAGATAAAAGCTCATTCGACATTTCATAAAACTCTGTTAGATATTGGATGTGGATATGGGCACTTCTTAAATATTTTAAAAGATGATTTTACCATTTATGGAATGGATATCTCGAATTATGCCATAAAAGTAGCAAGTAAACGAGTAGATTGTGAATACAAGCAAGGAAACTTAGAGGATCCAATTCCTTTTGATATTAATTTTGATATCATAACAGCTATTTCTGTTGTTGAGCATTTAATAGACCCTAAAAAAGCGTTAAAAAACATCCATGCGCAATTAAACGATGGGGGATTATTTTGTTTAGAAATTCCTACAGTTAGTGGTAAAATAAGTAAAATTATATATAATCTATTTTTTGCTTCAGATAAAACACATATTTTCATAAAATCGGTTGATGAAATTGAAGCTTTAGTAACTTCGTGCGGATTTAAAAAACTTGCACTATATAGTTCTTTATTACCATTCTTTACACAACGACGAAATTGGGTTGAAAATTTCAGTTTTGTTTTTGGTATCTTTGAAAAAATCTAATTGGTAAATTCTCATGGAACCGGCTATCTATTGGATGGGAGTTTTATTGGCAATAATAGGAGGATTTTCACATTACTCAGGATTAATCCTTGAGAAGCATGTTATTAACAAAATGCCAGATGAAGCAAAATTAATGAGAACTCTTATTAAAGAACCGTTATGGCTTTTCGCAATATTTGTTAGGTTTGGAATTGGTTCGCTCTTATTTGTTTTTGCTCAAATAATCATCGGACCTGCAATAATCCCCGGTTTGATGGCATCCGGGTTAATCGTATTAGCAATTGGATCTGTTCATCTTCTCGGTGAAAAACTTAATTACATGGAAATTTTTGCTATAATCGTGATGATTATGGCTGTAACATTTATAGGACTGAGCGGGCTCTCTATTGAAATAAGTGGGGAAAACTTGTTAGATCCTCATTTTTTAGCTAGAATGTTTATATCGACGGGAATTTTAGCCTTAACTGCAATAATTTTTCAAATAATTCAAGCAAAAATTTCACGTTTCAGAGTAATTTTATTAGCGTTGATATCTGGCTTAATGTTATCATTGAATAATTTTTGGATAGCCCCTTTCATATGGTCGCTAGGCAATATGTTTGGAGGTTCTTTATTTGTTGGAGCTCTCCTTTTATTTATCATATCTTCGGTTATTCTAATAATAGCAAACATTTTGGGGGTTATTAAAATGTCACAAGCATTTAGAAGTGGTAAAGCCAGCTTTCTCGCTCCAATTCAGAACGTTCCTGTTCAATTAACTCCTTCAATTCTCTATTTCTTTGTGTTTATGGTGATGATTTCTACAATAACCTCTCTTGTTTTTTTTATCCTTGGAGTTAGTCTCATTATTTCAAGTTCTTTTATCTTAGGAAAACGACAAGCAGAAATTGAACAAATAGGTTAAAAATGATAAAGAAATTAAAAAGCTAATAAAACTAATTATAAATTTTCTTAAAAATAACTCTAAATACCACAAAACAGATTATTTGATGTATGTTTTTATATCAAAACCATAATAAATACAAACCCTAATAAATTGCAGAACCTAATTAATTTATTAATCAATTAATTAATTAATTAAAAAAATAATTAAACAAAATGATTCGGATTACTGATATTTAATGATAAAAGAACAAATATACTTGAAAATTTCCAATACGAAATTAATAAGTTTCAAGAAGCTTGAGGATGGTAAGATTATTGGTACGGGTATTTTAAATCCAATCCTTGAAAAATTACGCCTATTCATAATGCTCTATTTACAAGCAGGTTTTTACAAGAAATATAATAATCTGGGAAGATGGAAAGGAAAATTAGTGGCAAATACTTTTGCCCCTCCTGTTGGAAGTCTTCCTCAGCTTAGGGCGTTTAAAGGATTAATAAAATCCCACATTTTAGGACATCCTTCTCCTCTTGCAATGACTTTCGCCGTAACCTATAGATGCATGTGCAAATGTGTTCATTGTAGTGCTGGAAAACACTTTAAAGAAGGTGTACAGGAACTTAGCACGGAAGAAGCAAAAAAGCTCATCGACGATAGCCAAAAGCTGGGTGTTACGATTATCGCTTTTACTGGAGGAGAACCTTTATTACGGGAGGATCTTTTTGAATTAATCTCTCATGTAAACCAAAAAAAGGCAATGCCCATCATGTTCACTAATGGATTGCTCCTTACAGATGAAAATGTAGACAAATTAGTCAACGCAGGACTTTACTCTATTTTTGTAAGTATTGATAGCCCGAATCCAGAAGAACATGATAGCTTGAGAGGAATGCCCGGACTCTTTGACACCGCCATGAAGGGGATCCAGAGATTAAAATCAAAAGGTGTATTCGTAGGTCTTTCTTCCTATGCAACCCGATCAGCTACCGAAAAAGGCATGTATAAAAAGTTACATGAACTAGCGAAAGAAATTGGAGTTCATAATGTAATTCTTTTTGATGGTGTGCCTACAGGTAACATGTTAAAAGATACGAGTGAACTTCTAACTCAAGAACTACGAGAAGAAATTTATAAGTACTCCTCAAAGATATTTAAACAAAAAGTTATACCTCCTCTTTCATCTCAATCGTGGCAAAATTCTGTAGAAGGTAATTTATCAGGGATAGGGTGTTTAGCAGGAAATATACAATACTATGCCTCAGCTTATGGAGATATTGCACCTTGTGATTTCACGCCACTTTCTTTTGGTAATATCCGTGATCAACCTTTAAAGAAAATTTGGAAATCAATGATCTATCATCCAGCATATAATCACAGAAGTACATTCTGTAGGATGCAAAATCCTCAATTCCGTCAATTCTATATTGATCCAATACCCGAAGATGCTAAGCTCCCTTATGCAATCGAAAAACTTCCTCGTGTAGATTATCGGATCTAATTTTTTTAAATCTCGTCAAGAAGAATGGTGTAACCCTTATGTTGGAACTCTTATGTTTTATAAAAAAGATTTCTATAAAGTAATACAATTAAAGTAATTTTATAGTTATTTATATTAATTTAAAAGTCGAAGAAATTTAACTTTAAATTAATTGATCTTAATAAACAAATGAGATGGATTCAATGAGAAAAATTCAATTAGGAAACACGGGTGAATCGATCCCCATTATCGGACAGGGTACATGGGGTATTAAAAGCTTCAAAGGAATAAAGTATTACGAAAACTGGAAGAATTCTCTGAGAAAAGGTATTGAACTTGGGATGACTCATATTGATACCGCAGAATTTTATGGACGGGGTACTTCTGAAAAAATAGTTGGAGAAATAATCTCTGAATATAATCGCGATGAATTATTCATAACGAGTAAACTCTTTCCAATGCATTTAATATATAACTCTATGAAAAAGGCAGCTTATAAAAGCTTAAAACGATTGGGGATTGATCATTTTGACCTTTATCTTATTCATTGGCCACTACCATTAACAAAGATTAAAAAGCAAATGCAAGTATTGGAGGATTTAGTTAATGAGGGAAAAACGAGATATATTGGAGTCAGCAACTTTTCAGTAAAACAGTTTAAAGAAGCGCAGGAATATTTGAAGAAAACTACACTTATTACCAATCAACTTTTAGCAAATGTTTCACAACAAAAACATATTCATAATTCATTGCCATACTATGTTGAGAATGGTGTTATTTTAACCGCTTATAGTCCATTAGGTCACCGTGGGTTAAATTCGCTAGATGTTGATTTGAAGAATAAGTTGCTTAAAGTAGCTCAAAATCATAATGCTTCAATACAACAAATAGCAATAGCCTGGTTAATTAATCATAAAAATGTCATGACTATACCCAAAGCATATAAGATCGAGCACGTTGAATCAAATGCCCAAGCATCAGAAATAATATTATCTAAAGAAGAAATTGAACTTCTTGACAATAAATAATAATTTTTTGTCCTTTTAATTTTAAAACTTTTAACTTTTTATTTTCTTTTATGTTAGAATTGCAAGGATTAAAGTTTTTAATTTTAATTTCATTATTAAGAAATAACTATGTCCTTCATTGATAAACGAGATAAATTAGAAAAAATAACGTTTGGAATAATAGTTGGGAACCGAGATGTATTTCCTGACACATTGGCAAAGCAAGGAAGAATCGAAATAATTGAATTAATGGAAAATTTAGGATATAATTATGTAATTTTGAGTGAAAATGACACTAAGTTTGGAGTTGTCGAAACACATTCAGATGCAAAAAAATGTGCTGATCTTTTCAAGAAAAATCGAGATAAAATTGGAGGAGTTATTATTTGTCTTCCTAATTTTGGTGATGAAAAGGCCATTGCAACAACTCTAAAATTAGCTAATCTTGACGTGCCTGTCTTAGTGCAAGCTTCCTCAGATGATATAGACAAAATGGGGCGAAAATATAGAAGAGACGCCTTTTGCGGTAAAATTTCAGCATGCAGTGTTTTATATCAATACGGAATTCCTTTCAGTCTCACGAGCACTCATACTTGTCCAATAAAATCTGATGCTTTTACACAAGACTTATTACATTTTGAAAAAGTATGTCTTATAGTGAATAGACTCAAAAACGTGAGATTTGGTCAAATAGGAACAAGGCCAAATGCTTTTGAAACTGTTCGTTATAGTGAAAAAATCTTACAATTTAATGGTATTACTATAGAACCAATTGATTTGTCTGAAATTTTTGGCATGATTAATCGCCTGGAAAATGATGATCCTAAGATCCAAAGTAAGATAGAATTTATAAAAAATTACACCCCAACAACAAGTTTTCCTGAAGAAGGCTTGCTCAAATTGGCTAAACTTGCTGTTATCGTAGAAAATTGGGTTATAGAAAATGACCTTGATGGTTTTGCCTTTCAATGTTGGCCTTCCATTCAAGATAATTTCGGTATTGTGCCATGTGCGGTCATGTCAATGTTTAGTGAAGGATTGGTACCTGCGGCCTGTGAAGTTGATATCGCGGGTTTAATCGGTATGTATATCCTCCAATTAGCTTCAGCATCACCTTCAGCAATCTTAGATTGGAATAATAATTATGGAGAGGATCCAGATAAAATGGTTCTATTCCACTGTAGTAATTTACCCAAATCATTCTTTCAAGATACGAGGATGACAACCCATCCCATAATGGCAGAATATGATGGTGAGGAAAATACATTTG
>Ga0307419_10000301_pt1 | contig 24085 bp, 13 predicted proteins | sample SalMarWE160230MG_2_FD_202512 | JGI IMG/M metagenome (GOLD analysis project Ga0307419, IMG submission 202512) | Salt marsh sediment microbial communities from the Plum Island Ecosystem LTER, Massachusetts, United States - WE1602-30 | ecosystem: Environmental > Aquatic > Marine > Intertidal zone... | reverse complement strand
CAATAGATAAAAAACGGTTGGTAAAATCGCTGGGAAAAGTTTCCGTAGAAAAGTTAAAAGAAATTGAAAAGTCCTTACTGATCCATTTGGGGATCAATTTTAAAAATAATAGATAATCTAACACATATAAGGCCACCAAAGTCAAGAGACAAAGGTACCCCTGACAAACTTTTTGCTGCCGATCGACCAGATCTACGTCGTTTTCTATTTCCAGGTTCCGGCTTGGGTTCGAAGACACTGGTGCAATAAGGAGTCTGCACCAATTACCAGACGTACGCAGAGCTTCACTGAATGTATCCATTTACTTAATAAAATCAGTCAATACAGCGAGTATCTAAATGAATTCACTTATTGAAACTCCACAGAAGGAAGCTGGTCATAAAGCGGCTTCGTCCAACTTCTTCTATCTGAAACTATCGCTTCAGATAGAAGCTTAACAGTTAGTAAGTTTTTTCTTTTGGACCTTTTTCATCATCTTCTCCCGATAAACCGTGCATAAAAAATTTTAGTTAAAATAGTTTTAAATTTTACAATAAATGATGTATGATACTCTTTTCCGCCCATAAATAATCTGCCTGGTATGTGGTGAAACGCATACATACCCGGCATTTATGCATTTAGTGTATATGAGGGCTTGCTGGTTAGTTGTGGAGTATGCGATCTTCATTCAGACGACTGCAAGCAGGCTGATGATCCTTCTATAGTACCCTTGATATACCACATGTGATGCTGACAGTAGAGGATTTTCGTGATGCGAAAAGAAAGAAAGAATATACAGTGGGTCGGTGTTTTTTTTATCCTCTTGTTTCTTGCTTTCTGCTGCTCTGAACATGAAAGTGGAACCGATGATTTTGAAAGGGGCAAGACTCTCTACAACCAGCAGAGACTCGATGAAGCGCTTGTCTATTTTGAGAGGGTGATTTCGAATAATCGAAAGCACAAGCAGGCATATGTTATGGCTGCCAAGTGCTACTATTTTCTCGACCGTGAGACTTTTGCAATTGAAATGCTTGAGAATATCCTCCGTCAATCCCCCGATTACGTTGATGGGAACTTCTGGTTGGGAAAATTGTACTACTTTGCAGGTGAGTACGACAGAGCGGAAAAACACCTGCTCAGAGTGATCGCTGAAGACAGCGGACATATTTATGCACGGTACCTTCTTGGTGATATCTATCTTTATGAAGGTTCATTTGAAAAAGCTCTTCTAAACTATGGTATCGTCGAGGAAAGCATCGGCATTGCGGCGCTTTCCAAGATACGACAGGGAGAAATATTCGTACGGTCGAAACAGTACGGGAAGGCGCAGGAAGAGCTGGCGTTTATCGAAAGAAACAAAGATCTTCTGGATTATCACGTGCTTGACGAGGCGTACGCCCTTCTATCAAGAATCGGGGCCGATGAGTAGTCGGAGCGGGAGAAACGCGCTGAGGGGAATAAAAAAACCCCTGATTGCAATCTATTAGCATTATTTCTAAGTAACTTCACAAAACGTTACTTGTTGATACCGAGATGCACGGCGGTGCACCCTGTTTAAAATTTTATCTATTACTGCGATTCATAGGTATATGTGAACCGGGTTGGCATATACGGGAGGCAGCGTTTATTTTCGACTGAACGGCACAACCTGTAAGCAAAGAGGAGATCGGTATGAAAACTCATAAAAGAAAGACCGGGATATATGGATGTTATGTGGTTTTGATAATATCTGTTTGCGTTCTTTTAAGCTCCTGCGTCTCCTCCCGGATCATTTCAGAAAGCTACGAAGATAAAAAGCAGGTCTACAAACCTGCTGAAAGTTTTTATCTCAAGCCGATCACAATCACTGCATTTAATTTTTTCGAAGATGAGGAAATCGGCTACATCATGAATAAGAAGTTGGAATTCGCGCTCAGAAATGTTGAAGGATTGACCTTTAACGAATCGGTAGAAAAGAGCGTGTACACCATCGAACCGGAGCTCGTAATAAAGGCCTTTGAAGAAAAATACAGGATGAAAAACTATTACCTGCTGAATATACGTGTGCTTCATGACGGGCGAAAGGTTTTGCAGTACGCCTATGAGTACAACGGCACAGCGTCCATTTTTGACGGCAGAGTTCAGAATGCGCTGATCGGTAAATTCATCCGTGATATTAAAAAGTACATCAAGTAAGAATGAGAAGATCGATATTTTCATATCACATTTTTTTTCTGTGTGTAGTCGGATTGCACACACTTCCGATTCCAGCGTATACGGTAGAATGCCCCTGGGCCAGTAAACCGTCTGCTGAGGGGGAAGAACTGATGCTTACGGAAGATTCTGTTAATAAAGAGATGACTGTACATATCGACACGCTCTCCCCACTGGAAGATTCTATCTATGCCACCGGCTCGATGTATACGAGGTCCGTGGGAAAGCGACTTTATGCAGAGGTTTCCGGCAGATCTGCCTTTTCCGGTGGGCGGATACCTCTTAAAAAAACGATTTCTCTTTCCATGCAGGAGGTTTTGTCACGAGCGCATGAAAAAGACCTCGAGCTCAGCGGCCTTTCATTTTCACTGACCGAGCTCATGCGGTCAAAAAAAAATATATATCGATCTCTCTTTCCGACGCTCACCACATCCATGGGTTCAACCCATATTCTTTCTGCCGGAGAAACAGATACGAGAAGCTACGATTTCAGCCTCACGTTTGATCAGGTGCTGTACGATCAACTGTCGGTTCCTCTTACACTGCAGAATTTCGATCTCTCCATGGAAGAAGCTCGGCTCAATCTGAAAAAGAGGAGAAAGAACATCGAACAGCAGGCAGTTCGTTTCTATTTAGCCATTCTGCTTGCAGGTGAAAGGCTCAAGAATAAACAGAAGGAATACGAACTCTACGGAAAATTCCTAGAGCTGATGAGAGAAGAATACAACGTGGGAATGCGGACGATGCTTGATGTTATCGATACCGAGAATGAAATGCTTGAAGCCCAACTCGAAATGGAAGAGCTTGCCGCTCAGAATGAGATTCTGCGAAAAGACCTTCTCAACTTTATCGGATTCAACACAGATGTTGATATTGTGCTTGAAGATGATTTGGCGGATATATTTTCTTGGCTTTTTTTCGATATCGAACGGGCGGAATCCTTTGATGCGGTGTATGAACACGTGCTTATGAGTACAGACTTCATATTTAATGAAGAGAAGATGTATATGACGGCTCTTAAAAATGACTTTGAAATTAAAAAACTCAGGCTCGATCAGCGTCAGAACCTCCTTCAACAGAGGCTTCTTTCTATGCAGTTTCTGGAGAATATTTCAATCAGCTATGAGCTTGACTTCACAGGCGAAAAACTCTTTCCGGCCAATACCAGCCATACTGTTGCTTTGAATATACTGTTTGATTTCGGGGTACTGGCTTCGGATGTCTCAATTGCCGATTCTTCTTCAAAAAGCGCGAAATCGGCATCAGGAAGCGCTGATTCAGAAGTGCTCAATAATCTTGATTTCATGAACAGGGGACGGGCGCTTAGGTTTCAGTCCTATGCAACAGCAGAGAAAATCAAACAGAATAAAAAATCGATAATGAAAAAGGTTGATACGTGGAGTATTCGAATGAAGAGCCTTATGAAAGCCTACACCATTAAGCAGAACCAGAAGGAGTTGTACTTGAAAAATGACGAACTCTTCAGGGTACAGCTCGAAGTCGGTTCCGCCAAACAGGTAGATTATCTTGATTTTCTCATCAGTAAAAATGAGTTTTTAATTGAGCTGGAAGAACTTCGGTACAGCTTCATCGACCATCTGTGGGAACTCGAAAACATACTCAATATAAATCTGAAGAACATCATTTGAAGCGGGGTGCGGCTATGTCGGTGCATACCGGTGATAGGCGGATTGGAAGGCGCTGTAAAGCAATTATGGGGACCCTGCTTTTTGTCGTTATTACAGCAGCCTTCTCCTGTGAATCCGGACAGAAACCGCAGGCTGTAACCGCCAACGAGGAGGAAGTTTTTTCGTTTGCCGTGTATACCCTGGCAAAAAAGGATATCGTTCGTGATATTGAGGGCCTGGGAAATCTAGCGGTATTCGACAAAGCAACGGTCATATCGAGAATCGACGGGATTGTGGAGAATGTGTTCGTGAAAAAGGGGGAAGTGATCGGCAGGGGCGACAGGATCATCGAGCTTTCAAACTACCAGCTTGCACTTGAGAAGATCAAAATCGAAAAAGAGGTGCTTTCAGCACAGGAAGAGCTCGATACTGCCAGGATGCAGTATATGGAGGAAGAGAAAAACCTGTATAAGAAGTTTTATGTGCTCGAAAAGATGAAACTTCAAATAGAAAACAGCGAAAAAGAAATCAAATTCTTGGAGGCAAACCTCGCACGAAAAAAAATCCTCTTCGACAAGGGTGGGATAACCGAGGAGGAGCTTCGAAACATCGAATTTTCTCTCGAGTCGAAAAAAGGGGAACTAAACGTATTTAAGAAGGGATATGAGCTCGAGAACTACGGGTTTAGAAACAAAGACCTGATTCTTGCAGGCTATGATATCCCGGGCGATGAGGAGAAGAGGCGGGAGCTTCTCGTCTTACTCAATACGAGGCTTCTAAAAAAGCGAATAGAGTTCGCACGGATACGGCTGAAAAAGGAGATGATTGAGCTCGAACGAATCGACTGGCTTTTAGGGCAAACCGTGATCACAGCGCCTGTCGACGGTGTTGTAACTGACGTAACAAAGTTTGTCGGAGAAAAGGTGAACGCTGATGAAACAGTTACCACGATACTGAATCAAAGCAGGCTCCTCGCACGCGTCTCATTTTCTGAAACAGATCGTCAGGGCTTGAAAGGCGGAGAAGAGGTTTCGGTTTTCATCGACTCACTTGGTCAAAATGTTCCCGGACGGGTGTATGTCATCGATCCGTACATCGATGTGAATACCAGGCGGTTCAATGTGGATTGTATAATAGACAATACATTAAACCTGGTCCCTGGTATGTTTGTCAGGGTGCGTATCCCGGTGAGAAAGGTGGAACAGGTCCTGCTTTTGCCGAGGACGGCACTTATTCGAGATGATGAGCAGAGCGGGGCAGTATACGTGGTGTCAAAAAACGACAGGATATTCCGGAGGACCGTGATGTTTAAAGGGTATGACGACCGTTTCGTTATCGTTCACGACGGTGTGCGGGAAGACGAGGTCGTCGTTCTCAAGCCGCTGATAAACCTCATGGACGGAATGCGTATTACATACAGGGAGAATTAACGGAGCAGTGATGTGAAAAAACGAATACAGTCCGCTGTTTATGTATTCATCTTCTGCCTGATTACCTTATGGTCCGGCTGTTCGCTTGAAACGTTCAAGGATTTTTCGGTGAGTTTTGTCAGTATCGCCGAAAACGGCGTAATCGGGACGGGGAGGCAGCCGATAGAGATCCGGTTCACGAAGGATGTGGATCCGCTGAGCGTGGAAGATACACTGCGGGTTGAAGCCGATTCTTTCGTGGAGGTTTCGACCATGAAGAGTGTGTCCGGGAACTCGGTTTTCGTGACACCTGATGATGACTGGGACCCTCATGCACGGTTCTGGCTCATTGTTGAGAAGGACATACAGGATGTATACGGCAAGAATATGGGTGAGGATTTCTACCATCCTTTTCAATCAACCACTGATATCCTTCCTGTTTCTGCACTGCTAGTTTCTCCGAAAATCGAAAACGGTATTGTCAAGGCTTCAGTAGATACCATCATGCTCTCCTTCAGCCAGGAGGTTGATCACAGCAGTGTGGAAAAAGCCTTTTCCCTTACACCGGAAACGCAGGGTTTTTTTGAGTGGGCGTCGGATTGTGAGTGTGCCTACCATCTGACGGAAGTCCTCCGAAAAAACAGCCTCTACACGCTTCGGATTACTGATGATGCGAGTGATACGAGCGGGTATTACATCACCCCTTTTTCCTGTTCGTTTGAGTACTTCCCGAACGCGCCCCTCCCAATCGTTTCGGCGATACAGATGGATGGCACGGCGATTTATAATCCCGATGATCACGGTACGTATAAAATAGAGGGAGATACAATCGTAATATCATACGACGGTGCTGAAAAGAACAGCATGTTCAAAATTGATTTTTCGAAAGAGATGGACCCGACAAGCTTCAGAGACAGTATCAGTATAGCGCCTTTTTCCGAATGGCATGAACAATGGGTGGATGATAGGAGCGTCCTGATAGGCTTCGATGAAGGCCTCGGTCTTGGCGGGTATTATAAAATATTTCTGAACAGGGGCATTCTCGATAATGACGGGCTCGGGCTTGTGTACAGCTACATCATCGATGTTCATATTGATGGGGTGTACAGCCGATTTCTTGAGTTTTACGCAGACGGATTTTCGGATCTTTCGGTTGCCAGCGGGGATGTCGAGCTGTGGTCGGGCGGATCGAAGGTCATTGGTGGTGTTGAAAGTGTCGTCCTCGAGGAGAGCGCTGAAGGCTCTGTGCTCACGGTTGACTATAATGAGGGGCTTATTTTGTCGCCTGAAGGCATCGAGGTTCGCCTGAGGCTTCCGCTCAGGTTTACGCATCCTTCCTACATTCCTGCAATCGATGAGGAGAGTCTTCAGGATTCAATACAGCTAAAGTACATTTTCGGCGGTGATGTATTTACCGGCGGGATCTATGCATTCAACTGGGTGGGTGCGAATGAATGTATCGTTGAAATGCATGATATGGGGAGCGGATATGTGTACGGATTTTCTCTCGAGGGTGGAGCATCAGGGGTCAGCGACGATCAGGCGAATTATCTCAAGGAGAATATCGAGTACTTTTTCAGGGTCTCGCTCATCCCGGGCCTGTAGTGAAAGAAGACTGTGAAATATGTGGGGTTGCGAAGTAGAAAAAAAGGAAAACCGATTTATTCGGGGTTAGTGATGAAAATGGTCAGGTTTTGTCTGACACTTTTTACCGCCTCTGTCCTTGTCCTGTCATGTACTCTGACAGTGGAAAATCCAGATGTTTTACATGTAAGCATCAGAGACGGCCAGGTCATCGACGATATCGAGTCCTTTCATACGATATCCGTTTCTTTCAGCATGGCCATGAACCGTTATCCCACGGAAAAACAGATCAGTATATCGGGTTATTACGGTGCACTTCACTACGAATGGAACGACCAATACAGTGATGTCGACATCGTGCTGGAGGAGGGTCTTGAGAGAGGGCGAAGGTATGTCCTGAAAATAGGAAAAAGCTGTGAGAGTAAAGAGGGATTTGATCTGGGTAGTGATTACAGCTACTCGTTTTACACGTATTCCGGTGATGATGATTTTTTCGTCGTGTCAACAAAGCCTGCCGATGGTGCACAGGTTACGATGCTCGACGGTGTAATCGTTTCGATCACATTTTCTCAACCCGTTGATTACATCACACTGTACGACAAGATCGAGTTCGACCCTGCACTTTCCTACAGCTACTCCTTCTCCGATGATCGAAGAGTGCTCCATCTTGCGATCCTGGAGCATCTCGAAGCGCATGAACTGTACACGGTGAATATTCGCGATGATTTCGCTGCTTCGGGTGGAAAAGCATTGAATGCGGAGTATACGTTCTCCTTCAACACATTTTTTACCGAGGACCCCTTTTCTATCGAACGTGCCATGATGGTGCCCGCAGGGGAGGATCCACCGGGTACCGAGCTTGATATAAAGTACCTCGGCCGCACAGTCGGCATTGAAAAAGACCGTGACCTGCTCGTAGTTTTCAGCGAGGATTTTTACCTTCATTCCATGGGTACGTTTATCAGAATAGAACCTGCGCTTTCATACCATCTCACAAAAGAGGATAAGGTGCTTCGATTCACGTTCGAAGAAGGTATGGAACCGGAAAAACTCTATGGAATTACCTTTCAGAAATCAGTGAAGAATGTGTACGGGATCGCCCTTGATAGGGAGTACTTATTCGAGTGGAAGGTCAATGGAACAGCCTCGACGCTTCTACGCCTCTCTTCCATCGTCAATATAGACCCAAACGGCATACAGGACATTACCCTGTACGACGGGGTGATTGCCTTTCAAAACGAAGATATTCTCTATCTTCCGGACCCCTTGGAGATAGATAAAAACAATGTAGATTTTGAGGTTCGGTTTTCCACGATAATCGATGTGTACCGTTCACTTGATAAGTTTTACCTGACATTCCTCTACGGTGGCGACAGCGGCAGTCTTTCCGGGGTGCTCACAGGGTATTCATGGGATTCCGATGAAAAAAAATTGTTGCTCCGCTTCACGCTTCCATCACTACAGGGCGTAAACGATGCGTATTACAAACTTATTGTAATCGGAGGTGCGGAGGGTATTTTAGACCGGGATGGAAATAATATGGAAGAATCCCTGGAAATTTACGTAAAATATTCTTTTTCTGGTTGAATGAAGCAGTGAAATATGGTACAATGCCAACCTTACTAAAAATTACATGTAATTACATGTTTTTCTTTACTGCCTGATTTTTCTTTCGCAGCTTTTCATCATTAACAGTGATTTGACTGTCTGTTTCTCAAAGTGATTGTTCTCCGTTAATACCTGCTCGATATGCACCCGTTCGGGAAGTGATAGAGAGATGAATTTTTTAATTTCAAAAGGTTTTATATTTATCTTCATTTTCCTCCTATTATTTTCGGGGCTATCACTGTATGCACAGGAGCGTGATATTGAACAGTATTTGGATTTTTACAGTCGAGAACTCGATACGGCTATCGGTGTATCGAACACTGTCAATGATTTCAGCGGATTTATCCAGGGGCTTGAAAAGAGGATGTATGTACTTCGGGCTTCGTGGGAGATGGACAGGGAGCGTTTAAAGGCGTATGCACGAGAGGTGGGAGATGGAGACACTGCCGAAGGTATTGATGAATCATTCGATCACTGGGAGGATGAGGTTGAGAAACGACTATCCGGGGCAAAGGCGGCGTTTCTTGTAAAGCATGCGGATGTGGCGGATGGTAGTGTCGAAGAGCTACGCAAAACGCTTATCGAAGCTTTCTCGAAAAAGTATGAAGAGTTTTTCGGTGCGGGGGCGGACAAAAAAAAGGCGGCTCTGTTTCAGGAATTTAATGATGATTTGATCGCCCGATACAAGGATTCAGAACGGGCGTTGGAGGATGCGGTGTCCGGCGAATACGACAAGCTCGAGCGGATTATGACTGCCTGGTATCCGGAGGAAAACATCGGTCCGTCTGACATGTACAGCGCACTTCAAACGGAAAGAAAAAACCGCATATATGAAGAAAAGGCATTTCTTGCGAGGCTTGTCAGCTCCTACACGAACAGGGCGTCGCGCATGCTCTTTTCGGACAGCGGATCCCTTCGGCTTGATATGGAAACAGAACATGCACGACGAGTTGCGCAGGAGATCGAGTACGGTGTGGAAAAAAAGCTCGATGAGAGCGTTGATTCGAGGCTGGAACAGCTGTTGAGGCAGGATGTACGGGACGAGGCGGATGCACGGATGCTTTCGGACAGGCTGCAGGTATACTACGAGGAAGGTCTCGAGCTATGGGCGCATGCTGCTGCTGAACTTTTACGGCGGGAGAACGAGTGGTATGAAAACTACAGACAGGTATACGACGAGGGTATTGAAGCCTGGACGTCTGCCCTGAAGACCCTGCAGAGAAAAAGGGAGCAGTGGAGTATGGCCTTCCACGAGACGGTTGAAGAGGCACGAGTGCACTGGGACGAAAACTTGGCGGCGGATATGGATGCACGTCATGCTCTCATGGAAAGTCTTGTTCTGTACAGGGAAGATGCCGAACGCGGTTTCGATGCGTATATCGATACTATCGGCACAGCACTTGAGTCAGGGACCGATTCGGTCGGGCAGCTCGACGGGTATATAGGGGAGTTTCAGTTCATGCTTGAAGACAGCATGAGCGCCATTGTTCCGGATGATTGTGATCTCAGTAATGAGTCGTATGCATCGCTCGGGAGCTATATCGAAAGGATCGTATCCCGGGGCCTCGGATTCGGCGGGAGTGGCACCGGGCCGATTAGCAATAGAGAGATGAAGTTCTGGGAGCAGGACAGGAGCCTTACTGATATTTTTGAGCTGGAGACCCATTTTTTGAAAGTGGAGCACGGGTATTCGGTAACAAAAACAGACAGTATTCTCGGTCATTCATATGCACTGGTTTCAAAAAAGAAGGGGTATGATGGGTTTACCCTGAGGGTAAAAATTACAGCAGATATACGGCGGTGGTATCTCAGCATCAGGGCGAAAAAGGGCGGGTCCGATCAAATTGTCGCGAGATACGATGATGAAATCGGTGAGACCCGGTATTTCGATATTCAATTTTTCGAAACCGACGGCAGGTGGAGAAAAGATATCGTGAATTACCTCGATGAATCACCCGAAGATTTTTCCGTTCCGGTTCAGGATATAGAGCTCGGCAGGATGGCGGAGGATGCGAAACGTTATGCGGGCGTCATCGATGACCTGCAGGAAAAAAAGCAAGAGATGCTCGAAAGAATACTCGCCGTGCAGGATGCGATTATCGCGCAGTTTGAGGAAAAGCCCCTTCTCGAAAATCCTGTACTCATAGATGACAATGCCTTTAAAGACTATTTTTTAAACGATGAACCCGGTGTCGTTTTGAGTGACCTGGAAAAAGAGTTGTATACTGCATACCTGGACCGGTCGTTCTGGAAAGAGCAGTTTAGTATCGTAGAGGCTGTTTTGTCATACGCGTTCGATGGAACGGGACGGGAAAGCGCCGGTGAGACCGAGGCGCGGTATGCGGATGCAAAGGAAGCGTACCTCGATGCTTTCGAGGAGTACCGGCTTCTTCTCGAACACGATGACAGTCATCCGGGTGTTAGAAATCTCGAGGATGCAGAAAATGAGATTTCGCTTCTCACAACCAGGCTTGCGACAGCGCGTGAGGAGTTTTCAAATGCCGAGCTGGAACTCCGGAAGGCCCTCGACACGCTGACGAATATGAATATCGCAGACGCAAAGCTTGAAACGCTTGTGCATACCATGTTTTACGAGGTAAGCCGGGCCTACGAGATGAAGAATGCAAACCTCACACAGCTTCTGTCATATGATGAAGAAAAGGGAGATGAAGCGGCGGGAAATCTGCTTCACGATGTTCTTGCCGGGTCGAAGGAGGCATATGAAAGGATTATCGATGCGTATTTCAATAAAGAAAACCGTGAATCCCTGAGTAGTATGCGTGACATACAGAACACATTTAACAGTCTCTTCGGGGCAGCTGAATACACAAAAGAGAGTTTGCAGGAGAAGATCGGCAGTCTTCGATCCCTGGCCTCTAATATGGAAGAAAGCGGACTTTTCAGCGATATTCTTCGGAAAATGGATGACCTGGAAGCCGTGCTTGTGAATGTCGCAGACAGCATGACTACCGGGGAAACCGTTTCAGAGGCGGCTGTTATTGACCTGACAGGCAGCGAGATTTCTGGAATCGACACACTTTTTTCGCTGCTTTGTGATGCCCGGGAGGATGCCTATACAGAATACTACGAACATAGTACCGATCCATTGGGCCGATATACTGTACTTCTGGAGAATACGTTCAGGGAGTACCTGAAGGATTGCAGAGAATATGCACGCGTACAGGGAGAAAAGACTTCTGAATCCATGAGTGTGAATACGGGTCGGGACTACTGGGAACGGTTGGATGGCCTGCTCGAAGACTTTGAAAACAGGAAGGATTCCCTTCATTCTGTAGAATCATACCTTATCCTTATCAGGGAGACGGACAGGAACGGTTTTCTTATTCTGAAGAATTTTTTCTATACTGTTCTACCCGGTATTTCCGATGATGATCGTCATGTGTACTTCATTGACTCTCAAAAAGCCGGTCACGTATGCAGGTTTTTTGAAGACCTGCTGGGAGATGCCGGTACAGGCGTTGATGAAAATAGTACCGGGACGGATACAGGAATCGGCCCGGGGGAGACATCTCCTTCACCACAGCAGGCCTTTCATACAGGATACAGACAAGCGCTTTCGGTTATCGATGCTGTTTCCAGGCTTGATGCGGTAGAGGAGGCTGTATCCAGGCTTGACGCGGGCTTCTATTCGGGACAAAAAAGCTCGATTCAGCCCATTCACGGCAATCTCGATACGGCATTGCTCACTCTCGTTTTGAATATGGAGTTGTTTGAAAACGGGATGCTCGATGCGAAACAAAAAACCCTTCTGCAGACCATGGCCGATTTCTGCGCTTCCAGTATCTATCTGCTCAACGAGAGTGCGTTCGAAGAGGTGGAAAATGACAATCAGGCCCTCTCGGAGCGCATTATTGAAAAAACAAAAGAGTACTTCGGTGATCTTGTCGAACATGCCGGGCAATACGGATTTGATGATCAGGAAATTGGGTGTATCAAAACGAACATGACACAATTGTTACTGTATACGGAGGAAGAAGGGCATAATGATATAAAACGTCTCTGCTCCAGCCTTTCGGCGAAAGAGCGTGCTGCGTTTTTTCAGGATGTCCAGGCCCGGACGGCTGAGCTTCGTCTTTTCGAGCAGGCTGAAGGGTATGATATCGAGGGCTATTTCACCTTGATGCTCGATGAGGTGCGCTTTAAGGGTCTTTCAGATCTCGAGGCGGATCTGTTTCTCGAACTCAAGACAAGGGAAGAGTACCTGCGCGAGAAGGAGTACGCCGAAATGCTAGGTGATTTTCTACAACATTCGACGATGACCTCGCTTCGCGCGGTTCTTGGAAGTGCGTATACTGCAAAACTCTTAGAAAGCGGAAACCCGGAGGCGGTTGAGCGTATTGAGCGGCTTTGTTTTTACTATGTCAGGCAAAACCTCTTAGGGAGCAATACCGACTTTGGCAAGCTGTACAGGTTTATCGAAGAGGAGCTTGTTAGTGATGTAGTCGTGTCTTTAACGGTAGGGAAAAAAGAGAGGGATGAAATCGCGGGTACTGTTTTAACAAACCTTCTTTTGAGCTGTAAAATGCAGGAGGCCCGAATCTATCAGGGCGGGGATACGGAAGCCAGTACTGTGTTCAGCGAGTATGCACTGCCCTGGGCAGCTGCTCTCTCCCGTATTGAATCTGCGATCAGGGACTACAAAGATACGCATGGTATTTATGAAAACCAGGCCTCCTTTGATGCGTTCATTTCTTTTATCCAGGCGATTGACATCGCAGGAGATGATTCCGGAGGGACTAACCCGGGGGAAGGAATTTTGGAGGGGTCTGGTGGAGAGGGTATGGATCCCTATTCAGATCTCACGGATGGAGAAAAAGATCTATTACGTGCACGGTACGTTGACGAGGCGTGCTGGGATTACGCCGGAACATTTTTTGTTGCCCGCTTCGATGACAAATTTCAAAGTAATTTTCTCCAAAATTACGATCCAGGTTTTCAGGAGTTTTTGCTCGCGGAAAATATTTTTCAAAACACAGTCAGCCTTGATGAAGCAAGAGAGCTGTACGTATTTCAAAGCCCCCCCGAGGCTTCGTTTCACGATATCCTATCGGCCCTCCTGCATGTGCAGGCTGTTCTTGATGCTGCTATATCGAATTCAGGTTTCAGGACAGCAATGGAAAAAAGGCTTGAAGAACTTGCTCTCGGCAGATGGGAGGATTACAGGGGAGTCATGTTTGAGAATCGAGGTGTATTTCAACCGAACCTGGACATGTCACGTCTGAAGGAGGATACAAAACCGGACGAGGTGAGCTGCGCCTACAATACGGTTGTACTGGGCAATACCAGCCCGGATAGTGCTCTGGACAGGGTGTACTTCGAGGGATATGGTGATTACGAGTACACATTTGGAAGTGAAAACACAGGAAAAGTCAAAACGGCACCGACCTTTGTATCAGGGTCCTACGGCCTAAATAGCTACATAGAGTTTCAAAACAGGTTCGTGCAGGTCCTCCTGTCTCTTGCCGGGCTCAGCGCACTTTCCGGTACGGAAGGTGAACGGCTTACCGGTGCCCTGGAGCACTATGGTATACCTATCGACCATTTCAACTCGCTCGATATTTTCAGAAACCCGGCCTTTAAAACAATCGATACAATAGGCAGTGAAGGAGTGTTGGATCTGCACAGTAAAACCGACCTTCTGTCATACTATACCACACAGGTTTCAACCAGCGATGCTGCATATATTATGGGTGATCGATTTTCAGATAATGAGCTTTTGTACCTCATCGCCTCGGTAAGCACGGTGGAAATTGCGACCGGCAACCTGGCGGAAGCCATTTCAAAGGCGGAGGAGGAGGCATCGTATCGTGAAAGCGAGGTTCAGCGTTTGAAGTCTGCAGTAATAGAAGTAGAAACAGAAATCGATACGGCACGAAGGACCTACAGTGAGATAGTGGAGGATGTGAACCTGCAAAAGCAGACTGTGGGTAATCGGTACCGTGACTATCTCGAGGCGAAGGAGGTATATTTCTACGCAAAGAACATCTACCTTGCAGATGATACCGGGCAGAATGAAACGGCGCTTTATAAAACCCAGCTTCTGGACTATAATGAAAAGCTCGGTCTTGCCGAGGCGCGATTTGAGCTGCTGAAGGAGATGAAGATACAGGGAGAGCGCGCCGTTCTTGAGGCAGGTGACATGACGGATGCCTTTTCCGGGGATGAGCTTGCGTATCTTGCAGGCGAGCTAGCGGTTCAGCAGGAATCTGTCAACCGTGCCAGGAAGGCTTCTTTCATGCTGGAGATTTTGCATGCCCTGATAGATAATGAGCTTCGTATGCTTGAAGGAGAGGTCGATGCGATGATTCAGTCCAGGGAAGATCCGGACACTCCCGAAGAGCTAAAGATAAACTTTGATGTGAAAATTGCGGTGAGAAGAAAGAGGATCGAGCAGCTGAAGGGAATCGACAGGCAGTATACCTCGGTGAACCTGACCAGAGGTTCACTCGCCTATGAAATTATGAGCAAGGGGCTGGAAAATGCCGGTGTTGAAACGAGGACGGAGCAGGAGGATTACATTTATTTTTTAAGAGATTTTATCGCGTTAGACAAAGGTAAAGTATTCAATAATACGATCGAGCCGAGTATCGGCATGATGGTTGTCGAGCTGAAAGACTACGTGAGAGACCAATCTTCTGTCCTTGAAACCCTACTCGAGGATGTGGAAAAAAGGTATCAGGAGCGCTATCAGGATTTTTTTGAAAACAGATTTTCGCAGTATACTGCAAGTGTATCAAAGAAAGAGACGTATGCGCTTGAAGAGGAGGTAACCCGGCAGGAGATAAGCAACAGGCTCGCCGGATTGACCGGCGAGGAACGAAAAGTTTTCGAGCAGTACCTGTCACATTTTTCCGGAGCATGGGACGCGTTCGAGCCGGGCAGTGTAGATGAGAAATACCGTGCTCTTCTCTTGCTTGCCAGGAGAAAGGAACAAGCCGGTGAGTTGCGTCTCGTCTATACAGTTTTGACCGGGTGTATTGATGAAGAGGAATTAACTGCTGATGAAGTTGAACGGTGGGGAACGGGGCTTTCCGGGCTGAAGGAGAAGTACGGAATAGAGGAGGAGGATGTAGTCCGCTTTGAAGATGTCGTCGAAGAAGGCGCGGTTTTTGAGGCCTTTGATTTTTCGGCAGGGAGATTGTCCGAGACAGAGAGGAAGAAGGAACTTTTTGAAGAAGTTTCTGATCTCGGCTACTTCAGCATCATGTTTGGTGAAGATCTTTTTATCGATATACTGAGCGATATCGGGAGTATTGAGAGTACGCGTATTGCCGACAGTGTTGCGCTTGAAAGGTACAGGTTTGATCTCCAGCTTGGGAGCATGGTTTCGGAGAAGGCAAGATTTTTTGAAAAGACGGATCGGGGTGAATTGAACGGGATAGAGGCCTGGGATAAACAGATGGTAAAGCTGAAAGGAGCCTACCGAAAATGGATCGGGGAGATGAGAACACGCTTCTCAACTGCCGGAGAAAAATGGCATGAAAAGGAGGTTGAGTACGTCAAAGCGAGAGAACAGTGGCTGCAGGATGTATCCGGGGAGCGTGTTGACGGGGAAAATGAAATTGATGAACTCGAGCAGGCAGTACTGCTTCTTGCCGGTGATACCGGTATGGATATGGATGACATGAGAATTAGAGCTGAAGCTCTGGAGAATGAATACATAGAAGATGTTTCATTCCCGCAGTGGATAACAAATTATGAGATTCTTGCAAACAGGACATTCGGGAGGCTGCGAAACACCGGGCTGAGCAATGCAGGTGTTGAGGAGGCGATCGAAGGTCTCCGAACTCGAATCGAGGCCTTTGATGAGAAAAAAGAGGAGCTGGAAGCTGAAAGACTCTATTATCAGTTGAAAAAAGCACGTGAGCAAATTCTTGCAGGAATACGGGGACTTGACCGGGCGAACAGCGAAATGCTCGAGGAGTTTCTGACCGGTGAGGATGTGGGATTTTCAAAGAAGGCGGGTGGGTATGAGAAGAAGTTTGTTGTTGATTACAGCCTGCTGGGCGGTAAAAAAAAGGAGACGGTGCGTATTCGTGAGTTCGGATCGTATATAGTTCCACATGAGATGTTCCGTCTGGCCGGGATAGACGAGCTGAAATCTGCCGGCAACAGCACGAACATGAAGATTTTCGTGATGATGGAGGTGGAACGGCTTCGGCATGCGAAAGAAAAAGTGCTCGGAACCGCTAAGACAATCGGTGATATATACAGGGAGCATATTGGGCGTCTGCCGACCGAGGAGGATACAGCGCGGTATGTCCGCGAAAACAGCAGCCCTGGATTGTTTGGTGCACTTTCAGGTTTTGTGGGAAAGCTCATGGGTGAGCTGGCCTCGGTTTTTGGAGGGGAGGAGGAAACCGAAGGAAATCGAAATTTTTCGGAGTACCAGATGCTTCTGGTCGGTGAAATAAGCTACACCCAGAACAAGCCGCTTGAAACAGGACGCATAATGCTAGAATACCAGCGCTACGCTGTGACCGAGGCGGAGGCGCTTGCAAAGGAGTACAACGGGTTTTTAGACAAGCCGCTTATACCGGGCGGGCCGTCTTTAAAATCTATCGGGAATGTAACGGCAGCGATTGCCACTGCAGGGACATCGCTTCTGGCACAGACTGCAGTGCAGGTCGGGTGGAGTGCGTTTACCACGTCAACCACTGCCCTGGAGGGAAAGATCGACTGGGATGAGGCGGGGCTCGACATGCTGAAAAGCACCGTAGCCTCGTTTGGTTCATTCGGATTGAGCAGTCTGACTGCAGGGATCAAGGGTGGGATAGATCTCGGCTCCGGGTTCGGGAGCAGGGTTACGAATGCAGGTATTGACAGTACGGCTTTCATTGCTGATTCAGCATTCAGCAGTATGGTGAATGCGGTTAATCTCAACAGTTCGAACAGGCTGAGGTGGAGTCCTGACAGTTTCGAAACCGGGTTTGGCATGGGGCTTGCCGGCTCCTTCGGCACGTTCGGAGGAAGCTATGTCGCGAGCAGTTTCGACGTGATGCACGGTGCGAGCTGGAGTGATGGAGGGTACAACTATAACGTGCTTGAGGATGCCTCAAGTGGGAATATTATTGCAGACTACTATAATTATGACATGAAACGCATGGGCGACCTGCTGGGCGGTTTGACAGAACAGTCGATCAACAATCTTTCGGGGACTTCCGAGGGGTTTACGCTTAATGTGCTGAACGCCGCGGACTTCGGCGGCAGGAATGAGGTGGGGATGCTTGCGTTAACACTCGGTGATGATGATGGGTTTTCCTGGGATGTATCGACCGTGGGGCTGAATCTTGCGGCCTACAACCTGAGCAGAACTATGGCCGGGCTTGAGAGAGTTGATCTGTATGACGCGCAGTATGTGGAAGTTGATGTTGCAGGCAAGCAGAACTATACTGCAGGGAACCTGATGAGGTATGTATCTGATGCAATCAATACGGAGGGGGTTGCGGCTCTCGCAGCTCTGCTGGAGAGGGGTGAGCTTTCTGGATTTGATTATAGTACTGAGGGAATTTCACTGTATGATGGTGGTGAAGATGTTTTTGTCAATAACACGGGGCTGCTGCAGTGGGATTTGAACTCAGCCGCAAAGTACACGAGCTACATGGCCTACGCCTCTGAAAATGAGTATGAAGCATTGTATGGAGAGGGCAGGAAAGATCGTGCAGAATATATGATTACAGAAAAAAATGCAAGAGAAAATGCGGTAGAAAGTGATACACTGCTGAGGTCCGCTCTCGATTCGTCTGAAAGTATGCTTGGCAATAGAATGGAAAGTGTCGATTTCAGTCTGCAGGTATGGGAAGGATTGAAGGAAAGGTTTAACGTGGCTGATGGAGCAATGGATTATTATTATGCGGTATTTGAGTATGGAGGGGATGGGTTTGAGCGATTCAAGGAGGCACAGGGTCAGTTCATGGGAGGGAAGAATGTCGGCGGGATGATTGCTGAGCTGGAGGGGATTGGAAATGAGATGATAGCCGTGATAGCGAGTATGTATAAAGGGGCAATTGAAGCGAGGGGAAGTGGGTTGATAGAAGAGCTCATTGAAAGAGGTGTTATGGCGAAGGGGTATTTGGACATTGTAAAGGAGATTGCGCTGGGCAGGCAATTAACCCGGGATGAATATGACAGGGTTAAGGAAACTGAAATAATAATTCGAGATGATCTTTCCACCAGGGCGGATATTGAGGGATATTTTTTGTTATCGCAGTTACAGAGCGGAGTCAGTACAGGAGTCGGTGGTATGCTGTTACAGCGGTACGGGTATACCGATAGTTTGATGGTAAAATCCGGTTTGAATGGTTCAGAGTATGTGGAAGTTACAGGAAGTACTGAGCAAGAGCTGGGTGAAAGTATAGAAAGAGCGGCTGCGGGATTACAGGAGGTAATTGCAAACCCGTACATCTTGACTGAACGGATATTCGGGGATGTATTTGAGGGATTGCGAGGAGAGAGTGAATGGGCGAAGGAGAATAAGGACCCTGTGCGATTTGTGGGGGCTGACGGTAAAGAGAGCGTATATTTGCCGGGGAGGAGTGGCACGGCGTTATGTAATTATTTTGGTGGCAATGTACTTGCGGGCACATATGCGATGCTTGGAGAGACGGATTATGTGAAGGACGAGTGGTATCCGCGGAGGCAGGGAGAGGCTAAATATGAGAGAATAGCTGACACGGATTTGTATTATACAAAGCTTGCTGAAGATATAAATGAGTTCATACAGGAAGGGGCGGGTAAGGAGTACTTCACACGAGCGGATGAGTTAGTAGATATGAAGGGGATGAGTGCAGAGGAGTTCAATGATGCGGTTGACGGGGTGGTCAGGAAGGGATTTTTGCCGGTATGGTCGTGGGACAACCTTGGAGGTGGGTCATCACACATATTTGTACAGACGCTTGGAGGCCAGAGGTGGGATGTGAACTATGGGAGTGGTGAGGATCAGTTTGCACCAGTACCATTGACGGTATGGAAGAGTCAATGGCTGTCTAAGCAATTTAGTAATTTTTTAAATACAGCTATGCAATATGGAAGGTTTGATTTTAAAGATGAGTGGGTTACAGGGTATGAAAAAGAAAGAAATTATAGTAAGGCAGAAGCTGAGAGAAAATATGTGGAAAAGTTTGGTGCTTATGATTATGATCTTTCTTTTTCAAATTATTCTGTTTTAATGACAATGGATTTAGATGCAGTGTGGGATTATGTAATAGATCATAAAAAATTAATGGAATATTGATTATGAAATTATTTAAGATATTGATATGTCTTGTATTTATTTTTATGATTCTAATTGCATTTAAATACAATAATGAGTTTGATTATTCTAAAGTTAGACATTTAAAATTTGAAGATTGTAGCAAAATAAAAATAAAAGTACGAATAAAAAATGCAAGTCAAGTAATAGTTATAGAAAAAGAAAATCCCAAATATGCTTTTAATAAAAATTTTTCGGGGGATGATAGATCACTTTTAAAAAAATATGGTGGTGCTAACTTATTTAAAACAAGATTAGATCAAGAGTTTTTAACAAATGATATATATATAGATAATAAAATGGTTTTTGCAGTATCAGGAAATTTATTGGTGGAAGCCGATGGTATTGAAAAAGAAACAGGTGTCGTATTTGAAGATAATGATAAAAATTTAATAGCATTGACAAATAATTATGGTATAGATATTTATAATCCTTATTTAAAAAAAAGAAGTAATTTGTTAGATTTAGAAATAAAGCTCCATTCTCCCGATGATATTACAATATATCGTCTTTTAGATGCAAAAGGTGAATGGCTGCTTGTACTTGGGATTTATCACGATTATTCGTACCAAGAAGTAGATGAGCTGCACAATCACTTCAAAATATACAAATACAACCTCAAAACAAAAGAAGTACGAATCTGGGATAGCCGAGATTACAATCTCACAATGTATATAGACACTTACTATCTGAACTATGACCTGTCAAAAGACAGGCGGTATATTTACATGAGTTTTATGTACGGCTACAATGGATATGATGGTGAAAAGGATAAAATTAGTGAGGGTGGAGTATATGTCTTCGACTGGTGGGAAGAAAGGCTCTATAAAATATTTGAACCAATGCCCATAAATAACTTTAAAAAACTTGCCATGCAAAAAATAAAATCTGACGGCTCAATATACTATGAAATTGATGTTAAAGTTGTAAATAATACAGATGACGGCTATGTGTATGCCATGTGGGCCGGTACGAATGAAGATTTTCAGTATATCCGGTTTAAAAACCCTGAAGATATGTTGAAATAATAGAGACATGCAGTAGTGTCTGTTTTTTCATATGAACAAGATATTAAATGGTTTTAACTCAGCTTCTTCATGTAATCCGTGAAATCAAAAAAATTGAATGCCGATGGGGAACAGCACAACCTCAGAGAGTGTGCGTCCTGCGCATAACAACCCACGCGCAAGAGAGGTCGCTGAAACGGAAACCCGACAGCTATAATTTTTTAATTCTATTCAGCATTTCCTTATAAACTTCTTCATCACGACGCATACCGGCCTTTAAAACAAGAACTTTGATTTCTTCTTTTTCAATTTTATATACAACACGGTAGTCGGATATTTTTAAATTCCAATATCTTTTTAGCTCATAACGAAGAGGGGAACCGTATTCCTTTGGGGATGTGCCTAACTTTTTATATATGGTTTTAAGAATAATAGACTGATCTTTTTTGTTTATTTTTATAAAGTCGTCATGGACTACAAAACGGTGAACTTTTATCTTCCACATGTTTTATCATGATTCCTTTTATAATAAGGACTCAATGTCTAGATAATCCGTTTCTTTACTGTTCTTGAAGCGATCTGCAGCTATATAGCCCAAAGCGATATCTTCTGCCATGTCCAGAAGATTTGTAAGATGTTCATATTCTTCGTTTGACATTAAAACAGCCTGAGGCTTATGCCTTTTTTCAATGATAACAGGCCCTTTTCGAGCTTTTTCAAGAATCTTCTCGATTCCAGAGCGAAGCTCTGAAACGCCCACTAATGTCGTATTTTCCTTTACAGTAAACATATTTTTTCCCCTAATAATTATTTTTCTTATAACAATTAATTAAAAGGTTGCCACACAAAAAGCATGATACGTGTCATTTAAATTGTCAAGTTATTTGTCATATAAATTGGCGATTTAATGTATAATTTAAGCCTGTTCAATATATAATATTAAATAGACTGGCATTCTCATCAAAACAATACAATGACAACGACTCTGATTGTTATTTTATTAATTGAAGAAATATATGAAGATGAGCGATTTAAGCTTTATTCTTTCCAAGTTTTTTTCTAAGTTCAAGTGTGTTAAAAAATTTAATATCTCTTGAAACTTCTACAAGGCGGCCCGGTGACAATCTATCGTAGATTGAAACGGTTATTTTCGGGTCAGAGTGTCCAAGGATCTGCATTGCTTCACGGATCGGCATCCCGGCATCGAGAATCATTTTATTGAACAGGTGTCGAAGTGAATGGAATTTAACGTCCGGCAGGTTCAATTGTCTGAGTAATGGTTTAAAATCATACATCTCCCATGAAGATCCGTATAGAGGAGCCTCTTTCCGACCTGGAAACAGCCATTTTTTGGGAGGCGGGCACTTCAGTTTCCACTCCTGCAGGATCGGTCTGAGATCACTGAATATTGGAACAATCCGTTTACTCGTTGCTGGCTTTGGCTTTTTATAATGGCCCTGAAAGTATTGACTGTCTATATAAATTTTATCTTCTTGGAAATCGATATTTTTCTACTGGAGGCCCAGGATCTCAGAGATACGCAACCCTGCGAGTCCTCCCAGGGCAATAATCGCTTTTTCTCTGATATCGGCGGCTTCCAATAGATTAAATAACTGATCTTTTGTCAACAAGACGGGTTTTTCAACCCCTATCCTGGGTATCTCAAGATCAACCGCCGGATTTTCTTTCAGGTACTTCCATATTACAGCACGTTTCAAACATCGTTTTAATTGGATGATGGTGTTCTTGATATGGTAATTTGAATATTTCAACTGGAGACTGTTCATAAAATCCTGCGTGTTTTTTGGCGAGAGGTCTTGTAATCTATAATTTCCAAGCTGGGGAACTACAGCATTCCTGAAAATACCTTCAATGGCCTTGAAAGTAACCCTCTGCATTTTATTCTCTTTAATGCGGGGGACAAGGAAGTCATTGAGATAGATTTTGATATAATCTTCGAATCGAATATCTGAATTGATAGTGGCAGTACCGTTCTCGAGCTCGAGCTTCTTTTCAATGCGCCAAAGGTTAGCTTCGGCTGCGGTTTTAAAGCTCTTCCCTGGCGTGTATACTTTGTTTTTATACTGTAGATGGGCGTACCAGTGGCCGTTCTTTTTTTCGATACCTGCAGGGCGTTTTGGTATAAAATAAGAACCTATTATTAATAAAAAATGCTATTTTTTTAAAAAAAATATAAAAAAAATATTGACAAATACCGATAATGAAGTAAAATTCGGTATGTAATCCGCTCCAGCATTCCGAAGGGCTGAAAAGCCGGGGATGTTGGACATGTTATAACATGAAGCCACTCTTTATAGAGTGGCTTTTTTATTGTCTTTCAAACCGAATACTATCTATAAAATTTCTTTGAAGCAATCTTCTCTCATCGGCAGCTTGCCAAAGCTCTGCGTGTTTATGATGTCCATGAAAAAGCCAAACAATAACACCTTCCTTTTTAGCCAATTGAACAGCTGGCACAAAATCTCCATCTCCAGCAACAATTGCTGCATGAGTAATTTTCCCTTTCGCGCTTAGATAAACAAGATCAATGTTTAATAATGAATCAACCATTTTTTGTTCAAAGAAATAATTGCCATTTGCATTAGGCCCTCTTCTAACAAGCCGACCCAATCTGACCTCAAATCTTGGCTTTTTATTTAAAGCATCATAAAAGCTTTGTCTTTTCGAAAATCTGTCTGATTCTTCTTCAGTAGGAGGATTCCCTTTATAAGGTAAACTATGATAATAATAAGTCCTTAATAGTTCGTTTTCAGGAGATATCATTTCTGCAATTTTATTCGAGAAATTGACAAAATCGATATTAGCACATTCGAATTCTGCCTTTAAAACTTTTTCTATATATCCTCCGTCAATAAATATTGCTATTCTTCCCACTATTTAACCCCCTTTCTCCCCCTCGTCATACCCTTCTTGCTCGCACTCCGAGGTACTTTGGCATGGTCCTATCCAACTCATTTACCGGGTAGGGCAGAGCCCTCGCGGGCTCATTCCCCCCTAAGAACCGTGCGTGAAAGTTTCCCTTCACCCGGCTCAAGCATTTCGAAGACAGCCCTTATTGGGCAGCCCAGCTGTTTGTTGTACCACTATGCCATTGCTCGCATAGCTCGAGCAGACAGCTCCCGCATCAAGCGGGCTCCCTTATTATGCCGGCGATTCCAAAAGTATCTACTATATTCCGGCATGTAGGGATTAGCATCTGCCTTGATCTTGATGTGTCGTTTAATTCCTATGGAGCTAATCTTCTGTACTTGAAGCAACCTGGGTTTTCCATTGTCTTTGGTTATTGTAGAGAAGATCCACTTCCGTCCTGCCTTGGTCCAGTACTCTTTGACCAACCATCTCTTGGACTTATTTTGATGTCTGCGACGCAGGAACCTCCATAGT
>Ga0307419_10000299_pt1 | contig 24116 bp, 25 predicted proteins | sample SalMarWE160230MG_2_FD_202512 | JGI IMG/M metagenome (GOLD analysis project Ga0307419, IMG submission 202512) | Salt marsh sediment microbial communities from the Plum Island Ecosystem LTER, Massachusetts, United States - WE1602-30 | ecosystem: Environmental > Aquatic > Marine > Intertidal zone... | reverse complement strand
CCGCGCTTTTTGTGGATGTGGCCCAATGCCCAGATCGGGGTTATGGGCGGAGAACAGGCGGCAGACGTCATGATCACCGTGAAAAACGATCAATTGGCCCGAGAAGGAAAGCCTCCCCTTCCGGAAGAGATGGTCCGTCAAATCAAGGGACCTATTATTGCTTCGGCCATGCGGGAAGGAAATGCTTACTACTCCACCGCCAACATGTGGGATGATGGGATAATTGATCCTGCAAAGACAAGAGATGTGCTCGGGTTGGCCATCTCTGCATCCCTAAATGCACCGCTCAGGGATGATGTGTATGGATATGGAACATTCAGGATGTGAGCAATCATTTTTTTTTGATTCTAGGAGCCTGACGGAGAACCGCTTCTTTTGGAGGCTGATGGAAAATCTCCAGATACAAGGCATCCGAAATCCCGAGGAATGAGGCGTATATAGAAATACGCCGCAGTGACGAGGGATGAGGATAACGCAGTAGATGGGGGTTTTCCGACAGCCTCCTAGGAAATGAAAAGTACTGAGACATGTTTAAAAAAATACTCATTGCCAACAGAGGAGAAATAGCCGTCAGGATCATTAGGACCTGCCGGGAAATGGGAATTCAGACAACGGCGGTTTATTCGAAGGCGGACGTCGCGGCCGCTCATGTCCTGGAAGCTGATGAAGTGGTCCTTTTGGGAGAATCGGAGCCCTCAAAAAGTTATCTTAATATTGATCGGGTTATTAATGCGGCTGAAAAAACCGGTGCCGATGCAATTCATCCGGGTTACGGTTTTTTAGCTGAAAACCCGGACTTTGCTGAGCAATGTGAAACATCCGGCATTATATTTATCGGCCCCCCTTCCCGTGTGATAAAGAACCTGGGAAATAAGACCCTGGCGAGGACCATTATGAAAAAGGCCGGGGTCCCGGTGATCCCCGGTATGCTGGAGGCCACGACCGAACCGGCTGTTTTGTATCAGGAAGCGGAACGGATGGGCTATCCAGTCCTGGTCAAGGCGGTTGCCGGGGGCGGCGGTAAAGGCATGAGAGTAGTCTCTGAACAGGGGGAAATGGAAGAAGCCTGTCTCTCCGCCATGAGTGAAGCTGAGAAGGCATTCGGCGACGGCTCTCTGTATCTGGAGAAGTGTATGGAATGCCCCCGTCATGTTGAATTTCAAATCCTGGCCGATCAACACGGCAACGCTGTGCATATGTTTGAAAGGGAATGTTCAATTCAGCGAAGGCATCAGAAAATTATCGAGGAAACGCCCTCCCCTGCAATGACACCTTCCCTTCAAGAAGCCATGGGAAAGGCGGCCATATCTGCAACTTTGGCCTCGGGATATGTCAACGCCGGAACAGTAGAGTTTCTCTTAGAGCCATCAGGACAGTTTTATTTTTTAGAGGTCAATACCCGTCTCCAGGTGGAGCACCCCATTACAGAGATGACAACCGGTATTGATCTTGTAAGGCAACAACTGGAGATCGCCTCTGGCAGGCCTCTGGCATTCAACCAACAAGATATCACCCGGACGGGACACGCCATTGAATGTCGCATTTATGCGGAAGATCCCGAAGCCGATTTTTTCCCCTCACCAGGACCTGTGTTATTTCACCGGGAACCCGCCGGCCCCGGGGTCCGAAATGACTCTGGTATCTACGGCGGATTTGAAGTGCCGGTGGAATATGACCCGATTCTCGGAAAACTGATCGTCATGGCAGGAACCAGAGAAGCGGCCCGAATGCGTATGATCCGTGCCCTGGAAAGCTATGTCATCTTGGGTATTCGCACCATAATCCCTTTTTTAATAGATGTTCTCAAATCTTCTGAGTTCATCGAAGGCAATACCTATACAAATTTCATAGACCGCAATTTTAAAGACTGGACTCAGAATATGGATGATGCGGCTCTGGCAAGGATCGCTTATGTGATTGATGAGTTGACCTCACTTGAAAAAACGTCTGCAACTGTAAGAGACAGAGGCTGGCCAACGCCCTGGGAGACATTAGGTGAGTGGAGGATATGAAAAAATATCGCCTTAAGATTGTGGAAGAGACTGCCGATGTGGATGTCTCTAATCCGGTTAGCGAGCAGAACATGGAGTTTATCATTGGGGAAGAGACATATCATGTCGGTTACCGGGCCATCTCAAATAATTGCCTTCATCTGGTAGTGGATGGAAAGGCAATCAAGGCCTTTCTTATACGGGGAGGACATGGAAAACACGTCTTTGTAAACGGCAGGAGCTTCGTGGTCGAAGATGCGGATCAATTGCCTTTGCGACGTGGCAGGCGAACGGGCATAGATCAAGCCCCCGGTGATGTAACACCCCCGATGCCCTCTGTAGTTGTTCGAATCATGGTCGAAGAAGGTGATTTTGTGGAAAAGGGCCAGGGATTGATCGTGGTAACAGCCATGAAGATGGAAACGACCTTGAAGGCCCCCTATAACGGCAGGGTTACAGCGATAAAAACAACTGTAGATGCAAAAGTAGCCCCCGGAGACATACTGGTAGAGATTGAAGAAGAGGTGCCTGAAAATGAACAATGACCTTCTTTACAAAGTGAAGGCCCGCGCAGCCTTCCTGACAATCAATCGGGAATCAAGGAGAAATGCCATCAGCCAGGAGATGATTACCGGCTTCCTGGACTATCTTGACAGGGCTGACCAGGACGAGATGGTATGTGCTGTCTGCATCACGGGAAAAGGAGAAAAGGCCTTTTGCTCCGGGGCTGATCTGGCCTTTACCCTTGCAAAAGAAGGGGAGGAGCGGTTATCAGGAACCAGAAATTATGCCGAACTCCTCAAAAAGATGGCCGGGTTTGGGAAGCCTTTACTTGCCAGGGTCAATGGACCATGCCTTGCCGGCGGTCTGGGTCTGATGCTCTCATGCGATATCATCATTGCTCGAAACGACACCTTTTTTCGCACCCCTGAAGTAAATGTAGGGATTTTTCCCATGATGGTCGGGGCCCTGCTTTACCGAAACGTTGGTAGAAAAAAAGCCATGGACATGGTACTGACTGCACGAAAAGTACCGGCCCCGGAGGCGGAGCGCATGGGTCTAATCACCCGGGCCGTTGAACCGGAACGTCTGGATGACGAGGTTCAAGAGACACTGAAGCTCCTCACATCTAAGAGCCCTATAGGAATGCGAATAGGGAAAGAGGCTTTCAACGCCATGAGTGACATGCCGTTTGAAGAGGCGGTGGATTATTTGTGTAAGGCCCTGGGCAGAGCTGTTTCAACCGAAGACGCCATGGAAGGTATGACGGCCTTCATGGAAAAAAGAAAACCCAACTTTAAAGGGAAATAGATGGTGTTGAATTTGCTCGAAAGGCATGATAGTTAATGGTTCCGATGACATCGGCGTAACTGAGAGATGGGATATGGATTTTGAGTTAGGAAAAAGCTACGATGAGTTACAGATCGGTGAAGAGGCCAGTTTCTCCAAGACAATCACAGAAACGGATGTGTATCTATTTGCCGGTATCAGCGGTGATTTCAACCCTATGCATGTGAATGAGGCCTTTGCCAAACAAACACCCTTTAAGACCAGGATCGCTCACGGGGCCCTTCCCCAGAGCCTGATTGCCCCGGTTCTGGGAACAAAGCTACCGGGCCTTGGCACTGTGGCCGTGGAAATTAACTGCCGGTTCAAGGCCCCGACCTTTTTTGGCGACACAATTACCGCCAGTGCGAGGGTAACAGAAAAAATTGAAAAAAAGCAATGGGTGAGATTAGCACTCACCTGGAAAAATCAGCGGAACGAAATCATTGCGGAAGGGGAAGCGGTAGTCATTCCTCCCCAAAAGAAAACAGCTGTTTGATGCGTAGAGTTTTTTAAAAACCCAAAACTCGGAACGGTTTCGGAAAAGCACCGGATACAAGACGCGCAAACTTGCCTGCTGGCAAGCAGGTCTTGAGGAACGCCCGTCCTCCGCAGTAGACTTGCTACGGAGGGTGGAAGGCGTACAAGCAGTACGCCGCAGTGACGCAAGATGCAGCGCAACACAGTAGATGGTGTTTTTACGGAAGCGTTACCGAAAAGGAGGAGACAAGATGGCTTTCACAAATGTCAAAGAGGTATTTACAAAGATGCCCGAGGCCTTCAACCCCAGTGCGGCCCAGGGACTGGATGTGGTCTTCCAGTATGAGATCACCGGAGATGACGGCGGAAATTGGAGTGTCATCATCAAAGACGGGACCTGCCAGGTACAGGAAGGCACTCATGAATCGCCGTCCGTAACCTTGACCATGTCCGGTGAAACATGGCTTGGAATGGTGAACAAGGAGATAAATGGCATGCAGGCCTTTATGAACGGTCAGCTCAAGGCCAGTGGGGACATCATGCTGGCCCAGCGGATGGAACAACTTTTTCCTTTATAAATAGACTTCTTTTAAATCACACCCCCTTACCGGTCAACACCCAAGGGGCGGGCAGAGATCGCGGAGAACCAAGAGTTATTAAATTCTTCTCTGTGATCTCTGCGGGCTCAAGCGAACCTGAATGAAATCGAAGGAGAGCGGGCGGGATTATTATGAGCGGTTTTCAGGAGTACTTTGGTGAGACCCACAATATGGTCCGCCAGACCGTGCGAAAATTTGTTGAGCGTGAGATCAAGCCTTTTGTGGATGAGTGGGAAGAGCAATGTGAATTCCCCAGAGATCTCTACCTTAAGGCAGGTGAAGCGGGCATACTCGGCATTGGTTACCCTGAGGCCTACGGAGGCTCCGGTGGAGATATCTTCGTCAAGATAGCCTCGGCAGAGGAATTGATGAGATGCGGTTCGGCAGGCGTGGTAGCAGGTCTCGGTTCACTGGATATCAGCATTCCTCCGATTTTGTCTTTAGGCACGGAAGAGCAGAAATTTCGCTTTGTCCCCCCTGTCCTTAAGGGCGATAAAATATCCGCACTCGCCGTTACGGAACCGAATGCCGGCTCGGACGTGGCCAATATACGTACCAGGGCCGTTCGCAAAGATGATCATTACGTGGTTAACGGGAGTAAGATGTTTATCACCAGCGGTGCCAGGGCAAATCAATTGACCTGCGCCGTAAGAACAGGCGGAGAAGGACATAAAGGCCTCAGCTTTTTAGTAATCGAGGCCGATACTCCCGGTTATTCGGTTTCTGAAAAATTTAAGAAAATGGGATGGTGGGCGTCGGATACGGCCCAGATATTTTTTGATGAATGCAAGGTGCCTGTTGAAAATCTTCTGGGCCGGGAAGGCCAGGGGTTCTACGGCATAATGCAGAATTTCCAGAACGAGAGGCTGCAGCTTTCCGTCATGGCAAACATGACCTCCCAGTTGGCCCTTGAGGAATCATTGAAATATTCTCGCGAAAGAGAGGCCTTTGGCCGCCCTATTTCAGGTTTCCAGGTCACCCGTCACAAGCTGGCCGATATGGCCACCCTTGTGGAGGCAAGCAAAGAATTTGTCTATCGAGTAGCAGCCAAAATAGATGCGGGGAAAAACCAGATCAAGGAAATTTCAATGGCCAAAAACTTCTCCTGCGAGGTCAGTGATAAGGTTACATACGATGCCGTCCAGATACATGGCGGATTCGGCTACATGCGGGAATACCTTGTTGAAAGACTCTACAGGGACAACCGGATCCTTTCCATCGGCGGGGGCACGCAGGAGATCATGAAGGAAATCATATCAAAGTTCATTTTTAAATAAACAGAGCAACCCCAAAACAAATCACCATCCTTTTGTCCACATTTCATCATCTTCATACACTTTTTCATCCTCTAAGTGGGCCTCTTCAGCATCTTCCTCGTTCATCCGAGGCGGATTGGGGTCGTTTAGCAGCTCTTTGTAATACTCATGCTGGATAAGCAGACTCATGATCTCGTTTGTGCCGGTCCATATCTGAGCGAGCCTTGCATCCCTGACTATCTTTTCAATGGGGAAAACATTGGTGTAACCAATGCCGCCCACTATTCTCATTGACTCGTTGCAGACATCCCAGCACATATCGGTGGCGAACTTTTTTGCCTCACTCACCAGACGGCGGGCCGAGGGAAGTTGGGCATCCGCAGCCCTGCCGGCCGCATGTGTTATCGCCCGGGCAGCGTCTAACTGGGTGATAGCGTCCGCGACCTTGAAATTTATGGCCTGGTAATCGCGGATTTTCCTCCCGAATGAATATCGCCGGTTACTGTAACGCGTAGCAACCTCAAGCGCGGCTCGTGCCAGGCCTAATGCCCCGGCACCGGAGGTCAGTCGTTCCGGGACCATCATGGAGTTGAAAATCCGGGCACCCTGATTTAGCTCGCCAATGAGGTTGGAAGCAGGGACCTTTACGTCCCTGAAAATAAGGCGACCTGTGCCGCCACCCCTTGTTCCCATAAGATTGTAAAGGTGCTTGGCCTCAACACCTTCCCGCTCCGCTTCGATAAGCAGGAGGCTGATACGATCGTGGGGTTTGCCCTCCGGGTTGGTCTTGCAATACACGACAAAGAAATCCGCACCGCTCGCCGCCACAACAAAACGCTTCTGACCCTTTACCATGAAATAATCACCTTCCAATTCCGCGACTGTTGTGGCGCCGAAAAAGTCTGATCCGCCACGCGGCTCGGTCAGTGCCTCGGCAGAAACAAGCTCACCCTTTAGCATGGGAACCAGGAACTTTTCCTTTAACTCTTCAGAACCGAAAGTATGAAGCGCCTCACCCACAATGGATGGCATGGCAAAGGCACATGAGAGTGCCATGCCCAGGACCCCTATTTCTTCCAGGGCCGCTATCTCGCCGGTCCAGGGCAATCCCCGGCCACCGTATTCCGGTGAAAATCTCAAACCCAAAAGATTGCGTGCCCCTAATGCCTGGACAAATTCCCTGGGATAGGTGATTTCATCCCGGTCCATTTTTTTTACCAGCTCATGGGACACCTCGTTTTTTACAAAATCCCTGACCTCCTGTTTTAATGCCCTCTCTTCATCGGTCAAAAGTATATCTTGCAGCATGGCTTATTCTCCTTTCACATTATTTCCCTTCTTAAGGGAAAAATATCAATAAAGAATTCCCAGTATAGGCAGCATGGTTTTGAAACCTTTTCTTCGGTTCCGGGCTTCTCGGCCTAGTCTTTTTTATGACTTATCGACGGCGAAATTTGTTTCACGCCCGCTCACTGACTGCCCTGCCATAGCCTTGGCGATGGCGGACGTTCGCTCGAGCCCGCAGAGTACGCAGAGTTCTCTTTGATTCATTAAAACAACCATTTCTTCTCTGCGTTCTCCGTGTAATCCCTGGCTCGCCATAGCTTTATGCGCCTGTCCACCGTAGCCTTTAGGCAAAGGACGGAAAGGCGGCTGTGAGATACATATTTTTTCGCTATGTCCTCCATGCTCGGCTAAGCTTGCCCGCCTCCGGCGGATGAGCCCTCGGCTTTTATTAGACAGGATAAACATGATTTTCGGGAATTTTTTGAAGGATAACGTTTCAAAGATATATGGGGAGGATCGTCGGAAGTAAAAACAAGCAAACTTGTTTTTATTCACGATGACTCCTCCTCATAGGCCCGGATGAAATAGCATCCGGAGCATCACTTTGTGATGTCTTTGAAACAGCCTTTATACCTGTAAAATCCTTTTAATCCTGTAGATCGTGTCTATGCTTTTCTCTGTGTTCTTTGTGATCTCTGTGTGAGATTGTTTTTGTTTTTCTCTGTATCCTCTATTCCCCATAAGAAGCTGGGACTCTTCGGACTGGAGAAGAGTGCCATGCCGAGCCCCCAAGTATGGAGCTCTTCGAAAGGTCGCATCTTCAGAAAAAAATCCGCTTTGCGCCACAGCCTATTATATACGGTTTAGATCACAGGGCTAAAGGGAGTTTGCAGGCTCACTCAAATTTAAACTTGACGGTGACCGTACAATGTTCCCCCTTAAATTTCAGACAGCGACTGAGATCGGGAGTCCGCTTGTATTCCAGGCCCATGGCATCAAACCATCCCTCGATCCGCTCAAATATCCCGCACTCGTAATCGGAAATAAGCCCCGCCTTTTCCATACCCCTATGGGCAAAACAGTCAATAACCTGAAACACCTGTGTGTCTTTTTCAGGGTATAGGATCTCAACACTCATGAAATCCGGGAAAAAGACCTGCTTCCCTAACTCGAAGATCCCCCTATATTCCACCATATCCCGAGGGGGTGATACTTCGGCCATTTTAATTAACCGACCAAACTCGATTCTTCCCAATTTTCTACACACCTTGAGATTCATGGGACTGGCCTCGGTCATCCCGAACCTTGATGCCACCTCGCCATACCACAGGGCATCGTGGGTCATCCAGTTTGCGATCAGGATATTTCTGATCTTTTCCGGATCTAATGTCTTGGGTTGCATGACTCAGCCACCTTCCTTATCGGGCGTTTCCATACATGGCGTCATTAATTGCTATGCATACTGATGAGAAAACCGCCCAAAAATCATTTTTAATATCTACGGTTCATTCCCCCAGATTGTCATCCCAATCACACAGTTCGCCGGAAACCCCCCGAGATTATGGGTGAGGCCGAGCCGTGGGTCTTTTATCTGCCTTTCGCCGCATTTTCCCTGAAGCTGCTTGTATACCTCATAGATCATTCTTATACCCGAAGCCCCGATGGGGTGCCCGAAACTCTTCAACCCGCCATCACTCTGGCACGGGATTTTACCGCCCAGCTCAAAAAAGCCGTCATCAATATCCTCTTTGGCCCTTCCCCTTGGTGAAATCTGCAAGTCCTCATATGTGACCAATTCGGTGATGGAAAAACAATCGTGCACCTCCATCATGCTGAGCTCTTCTCTGGGGTTCTTAATGCCGGCCTCTTTGTATGCCCTCATGCCGCAACGATAAGTGGGCTCCACATGAGTCCCGTCCCATTCCTGAAATCTGTACTCCTCTTCGGGACTGACGGCTATCTGAAGGGCCTTGACATAAAGAGAATCCGGACGGAAGTCTTTGGCCTTGTCTGCCCGTACTACAATAGCGGCCGCGGCACCCTCGGTCACGCCACAGCAATCGAACAAACCCAGAGGATCGGCAATCATTGGCGCATTCATAATGGTCTCCACATCGACCTTCCTCCTGAGATGCGCTTTGGGATTCAATGCGCCGTTTGCATGACTCTTCGCGGAAATCTTTGCGATGGTCCTTTTGCCCTCCTCCCGGGTGAGGCCGTATCGATTGAAATATTTGGTGGCCAGCATGGCGAACTGGCCGGGAGCAGTCTGGTTCGGAAATATCTGCCGATTGTATATACCCCGGAGCTGGCTGAAGTCCGGCAACCCGCCGTAGCCGATATCCTTCAGCTTTTCGACACCTACTGCCAGGGCCATGTCGCAGGCCCCTGACGCCACGGCATAACAGGCCCCTCTGACAGCATCGGTGCCGCTGGCACACAAGTTTTCTACTCTCGTTATAGGTAGATACGGCAGTTTTAGGGCCGAGGCAAGAGGTATGGCGCTTTTCCCCACATTACCCTCATCAAAACAGGTAGAAAGCCAGGCCGCATCAATGTCTTTTTTTTCAATCCCTGCATCATCTATTGCCTCCTCGAAGGCCTCAACGGCTAAGGATTCAGCGCTCCTATCCCAATGTTCCCCAAACCTGGTACAACCCATGCCGATAATTGCCACCTTATTCTTTATGCCTTCCGCCATCGTTACTTCTCCCTTTTGAACTTTTTATGCTTTTTGAAAATATTGTTGCGGAAATTCCAATTTCATCCTCAGTTCTCTTTCCGCGAGAAACATCAACCCTTGAATGGCATTGCCTTCCAGAAATAGCCTGCCACACTGCGACCTTCATCAAGATATCTTCTCCTGAAAGTCATCTGCAGGGGTTTCCCGACCTCCAGTGATTCCAGCCGGCAATCTGTTATATCAAACCAGTATCTCCCTCCCCCTTCAAAATCCACTATGCCGTAAAGGGCCGGGGGATCTTCCGAATAGGCTAAGTGATCCGCAGTGTAGGTAAAAAGGACTCCGGTTTTATCCGAAAAGGGATAATCCTCCATTTGATCCACGGCCCCACACTCAGGATTGATGCACACGAGGTCCCTGGGAAATTGCGGCGTGCCACAGGCCTTGCATCTTGAGCCAACAAGCCTCAAGACCGTATTCTGTTCCCTCCACGAAAGTGAAAGGCTGGTTGGGGCAACCTCTTCACCTCGTATTCCTATCTCCTTTGGCAGCATACCCTTAAAGGAGAGATATTTTGTATAGTTTTCAAGTTCACCTTTATAATCAAGATTGCTTTTCAGTTTGTTCCTTGACTTGAATCTCCTTATCTCATCCGTCACCTCAAACAGCAACGCATCACTGCCGCTCCCAAAGCTTGCTACGAGGACCTTTTCGCCGGGCTGGGCCTCCTCCAAAGCCCCGATCAGCATGAGCAGAGGATGGGTTGATCCGGTATTTCCCACCGATTCAATCAAATGCGCCTGAACCTGATCAGATTCCAGGCCCAACAGCTTGGCCATAGCCATATGGTCTCTCATGCTTAGGGGTGAATAAATCACCCTCGCCAGGTCATTTACCTCAACACCGCATTGGGTTAGAAGACCGTTGATAGCCTGTGGAATAATTTTAGAATAGCCGGCTTCTCGAATCCATCTCTCTTCCCAGCCCCGTACAAATTTATCCCAGTCCATTCGTCTTTGATCTGCAAAATCATATGAGACTGAATAGTGCCCGACAAGCCTGGCAATAACACCTTCATTTCCCACTGCAATCGCGGCCGCACCGTCTCCAAACAGCTGTTCCTGGGTCCCACCGGCCTTGCCAAGACGACAATCTGAAACACAGATCATAGTTGTTTCTGAATCAGGCGCAATCAGGGCCGAAATAAGTGCTGTTGTTCCTGACTTCAAACACCCGGTGAACTCGGCTGTTCTGGTATTCGGAGAAAGATTCAAGGCCGCACTGGCAATTGACGCATTTCCCCTCTCTTTATACGGCAACGTTGTAGAGGCAAGAGAGAGGGCATCGATCTTTTCTCTGTCCACATCTTTCAGACAGTCGAGTCCGGCGGCCACAGCCATAGTAAGGCTGTCTTCATCGTAATTTGCCACTGTCTTTTCACCTTTTGCCATTCCCGCAGTCCCGGGATTGAACCAGCTCATAGCCCTGAAAATAGTCTCACGTTTCAAACGGTAGTAGGGTAAATAAACCCCATAGTCAATAATCCCCTTCATCTGGCCTAATCCTCCCTTCATACGCTCGAATACGTTGCATTATAAATCACTTCAATCCCAGAACTGTACCTGCGTGACCCATTCTTTCTGTTTGATAAGTTGCGTGATCTCTTTGCGGGACTTAGGGTCGACAACCGGTTCCACTTCTGAAACCCACAGGCCCCTGTCATTTTTTCGCGTCTTAATTCTCTTCACATATCCCGGTACAAGGGCATACCGGCATCCTCCGACACCACAGCACGATGAATCCACAATTGCATTTCCTACGACATATAGAACAACTTTCCCATCCACTACAATACTGACTTCTTTTTCTAGTACATACTTCCCGGAAATGGACTGGAATTCTCTTTTCAGCTCGTGGGGGTACTCTCTGGTCATTTACCTCGCCTCAATACCTCGGTCGACAAACTCTTAACCTAACTACTCTGGGCTCTTACACAGTCAGGATAACATTATATCCTGAATATCATTCATAGTGTAGTCTTTTCGTCCGTCTTTAAAAATAATTAAGGGATATTAAAAAGGCTGTCAAATTCCGACAAACACCGTCATATAAAAACGATTGACGTATCAATCAACAATGAATATACTTTGTTTTTGATAGATTTTATTAGATACATTTCATTCCGAAAAAATATGTCTGACACCTGTCTTTTAATTGATCGGTAAGAGCTAAGCTTTCAATCTTTTGAACAAAACCAAGAATTTTTTGTTGATATAAGACCGTACCAAAGCTTTAAGGACTACCTTATATCCAAATAGTGCAGGGTATGGAGTACCCATTACTCTTATTAACCCTTTTTCAAATAAGGAGGTTGTTATGAGCAAAAAATTATTTTGGTTTGGAATCCTGCTTGTTTTTGTCCTCACCGTCCCCTCCATAGCCGGTGCCAAGCATCATATCCCCGGTGTTACAGACACCGAAGTGGTAGTGGGCTGGACCACACCGCTTTCCGGTCCCGCAGCCCTCTGGGGAGTAACGGGGCTTGGCGGAATGGCATGGGCCAAACACATCAATGACCAGGGCGGGATTTATGGTCGGAAGATCAAGGTTATACTGAAGGATGACGGATATAACCCAACACGAGCGATCACAAACCTCCAAGAAATGAAAGGTAAAGTCTTTGCGGTTATAGGGCTTCTCGGAACCGCAATCTGTAATGTTGCCAAGGATTTCTTTCCTGACAACAATGTCCCGTTAATCACGGCATACGGCGATATCAGAATCTGGGCCCGATTGCCCAAGGACAGGCTCAAAAACATCTTCATTGCCTACCCGGATTACGAGGACGAGGCCGAGTATATAACAAAATATGCTGTGAACAAACTGTCCTCAAAGAAAATTGCCTTATTCTACCAAAATGACGATTACGGCAAAATGGCTATGTCCGGAATCAAAAAGGCCCTAGCTGAAATGAAGGGAAAGGCAAAACTTACCGGTGCCGTCCCTTACGAGGTGACCGAAAGGGCCCTGGGTACCCATGCCCTTAAACTCAAGGAATCCGGTGCTGATACACTCATCATTTATCCAACACCAACACACGGCGCCCTCATCACAAAGGCAATTGCCAAGATAGGCTACCAGCCCAAGGTCCTGACCACATTTACCCTGGGTGACCCCATCATGTATAAAATTTCCGGACCAACATGGGAAGGCACTTATGTTGCTCTTCCCGGGAATACCGGCCAGCCGGGATCTGATCCCCAGGCCGACCGTGTTGCCAACATCATGAAAAAATACAATCCTAAACTTGCGGGCAGGGAGTATCTCGCACTCTTCGGCGCTGCCTCAATGATGCATTTTGTTGAGGGGATAAGCTTTGCCGGCCCCAATCTCACGCCGGAATCCCTGGTCAAAGGAATGGAGATGATCAAGGATTGGAAGCCCCAGAATCTAGGCGCACCGGTAACCTATAGCCCCGGTCAGAGGCATGGGAACAATGCCTCGCGAATGGGCCAGTTCAAAAACGGGAAGGTTGTCGCTCTTGAGCCGTTTACCATCCACAAGGCCCGCTTTTAAGATATGGCTCTTCTGGACATAAACGGGCTATTAATCAGTTTTGGGGGTATCCAGGCCCTGGCCGGTATTGATCTGGAATTAGAACAAGAAGAAATCTTGTCAGTCATAGGTCCGAACGGCTCAGGGAAAACGACCCTGTTTAACTGCATCTCCGGTGTCTACAAGAAGGACAGCGGAGAAATTCTGTTTCAGGGAGAGAGCCTCGCTAGGCTCTCTCCCGATTCCATCGCCCGGAAGGGTATCGCCCGAACATTTCAAAACCTTCGCCTTTTTCTTCATATGACTGTTCTGGACAATCTTCTTCTTGGAAGACACATCAAGTTCAAAAAATTCCCGTTTCATGCATTCCTCCGTTTGCGGAGCGAGGAACTTCGCCACAGGGAGGTTGTGGAAGAAATCATTGATTTTCTGGATCTTCAGGTCTACAGGCAGGCCCGTGTCTCCGACTGTCCTTACGGCGTTCAGAAACGAGTGGAAATGGGCCGTGCCTTGGCCATGGAGCCCCAATTGCTCCTGTTAGATGAGCCCATTGCCGGGTTGACATCGGAGGAAAAGGAGGAGACCGCCTACCGGATCACTGAAATCCGCGGCAGATACAGGACTGCCGTACTGCTGGTGGAGCATGACCTGAGAATCGCATCCAAGTTGGCCGACAGGATGATAGCCTTGGATTACGGCAGGAAAATCGCCCAGGGCACCCCTGATGACGTTCAAAGGACACCCGAGGTTGTAAAGGCCTATTTAGGAGATGAATAGTCTCATTTAATTAATCAGTAGGTGGATCTCTCTGATTGGCATAACAGAAAAATATGAACCCTCTACTCAAAATAGCAAGCATTGAAACCCTCTACTATGACCGGATATACGCTCTCCAGGGTCTCTCCTTAGAGGTTAAGGAAAAGGAGGTCTTTACGGTCCTGGGGCCGAATGGCGCCGGAAAGACCACGTTACTCAAAACCATTGCAGGCCTCTTAAAGGACCAGCCTAATAAGGGCACCATCCAGTTCATGGGTAAGCGCATCCACCGATTAGCCCCGGAGCGTGTCTCACGCTTAGGAATCGTTTATGTCCCTGAAGATCGAGGCCTGTTCAGAGAGCTGAATGTAAAGGAAAACCTGGATCTCGGATGTTGGGGCCGAAAGGATAAAGGCATCCGGGATGACTTTGAGTTTATATTCCGTCTTTTCCCCATTCTCAAAGAACGCGCAAAGCAGCAGGCTGAAACCCTATCAGGCGGGGAACAACAGATGCTGGCCATGGCGCGCGCTATGCTCCGACGCCCCAAGCTCCTCATGTTAGACGAGCCCTCTCTTGGGCTGGCACCCATGGTGGCCCGACACGTATACGACGCCCTTTCCCAAATAAGCAAGGCCGGTACAACTATCCTCTTAGTGGAACAAAATGCCAAGCTGGCCCTGCGCATCGCAAATTTCGGCTATATAATGGAATCCGGACGAATCGTGCTGGAAGGCACCTCCAAAGAACTGCAGGAAAACGAGGACGTACGGGAACTCTACCTCGGGCTGGGAGGGGAGACGGTTTCCCCCAAGGGGTGGCGTTTATACAAGAAAAGGAGGACGTGGTGATACAGCACGAGTCAACCAACTTTCCCGGCCTCTTTTTCCACCAGGTAGATCGTTTCAAGGACCGCGTGGCACTCAGGCACAAAGATTACGGTATCTGGAACCGGATCACCTGGACCGAATACGGCCGGCAGGTCCGTGAGGTGGCCGCCGGTCTACTGGCCCTGGGACTGAAGCCGGAAGAAAGGGTGGCCATATTGGGCGACAACCGGCCTGAATGGGCCATCTGCCACCTGGCCGCCATGACCGCGGGTGGCTCTACGTGCGGTGTGTATCCAACCTCTTCTTCCGAAGAGATTGAATATGTGGTCGGCCATTCCGAATCCAAGGTCCTTTTTGTTGAAAATGAAGAGCAGGTGGACAAGGTCTTACAGATAATTGACAACCTGAAGGTGACCCGCGTTGTGGTCTGGGACCCAAAGGGACTGTGGGGTTTTTCACACGAGAGGATCATTTTCTTTGACGAGTTTATTGAAAAGGCCCGGGAATATCTCCATGACCATCCCGAAAGCCTGGCGGACAGGTTGAAAAATATCAAATCCGATGACACGGCCATGATTATCTATACCTCGGGCACGACGGGCAGGCCCAAAGGAGCCATGCTCTCCCACTACAATATCCTTAAACTTACAGAATCCTTCATGGAGGCCAATCCGTTTCGAGAGACTGATGAAATGCTCTCCTACCTTCCCCTGGCCCACATCTACGAAAACCTTATATCAGTGTTCGGGGCCATCTGGTATGGCGGGACAGTCAATTTCGTGGAAAGTCTTGACACCTTAGCCCTTAATCTAAGAGAGGTCTCACCCACAATCTTCTGCAGTGTGCCACGTATCTGGGAAAAATTTGTCTCAATGATCATGATAAGGATGTCTGATTCAACAATCTTAAAAAAGGCCATGTACGGCATTGCAATGAAAGTCGGCCTTCGTTATGTACGCACAAAAAAAGGGAGCCGGGAAAGGTTCTGGCTGGCCTTCGTATACTGGCCCCTATACTGGCTTGTTCTATACCATTTGAAAAGACAGTTGGGCTTTGATCGGGTTCGCTTAGCCGTATGCGGTGCAGCCCCTGCCTCACCCGAACTTTTTGAGTATTTCAACGCCCTGGGTATACCCTTGAGAGAGGGTTACGGCCAGACAGAGTCCACAGGCGTAATTGCCGTCCAGAGATTGGACCGGCCGCGCTGGGGATACGTGGGAGAGCCGATACCCGGAATAGAGGTAAAGATAGCAGAAGACGGGGAGATCCTGGCCAGAGGCCCGGGCGTATTCAAAGGATACTTCAAGGACCCTGATCTCACTGCCGAGACCATCAAAGACGGATGGCTTCATACGGGCGACGTAGGAGTAATGGAAGACGGCTTCCTAAAGATCATGGACCGGAAGAAGGACATTCTCATTACAGCGGGCGGTAAGAACGTCACCCCTGCTTTCATTGAAAACAAATTAAAATTCAGTTCTTATATCCAGGATGCCGTTGTTATAGGGGACGGCCGGAAATACTTGGTATCCCTTATTCTTATCGATGAAGACAATGTCACCAAATATGCCCAGGACAACCGGGTCCCTTTCAGCACCTTTGCCGACCTGACACAAAATTCCGAGATAAAAAAGCTCATTGAAAAGGAAGTCTCAAAGGTTAATAAAACCCTTGCCAGGGTGGAAACCATAAAGAAATTTCAATTATTGCCCAGGCGATTTTATGAAGAGGACGGGGACGTCACTCCCACCAAGAAAGTCAAGCGGCGTTTCTTAGAGAAACGTTATGCGGACATGATCGAGAAGATGTACAAAGGATAAGCGGGTATGGATCTGATCGAAACTTACAAAGAGGAGCTCCAGCTCATCCGCAAGCCCTGGACCCGTGTCTGGGTAGGGGCATTTGTACTGGCCTTGCTCTTACTCCCCTGGTATGCCCCGGAACATATAACGTATGTTTTTACGATAATCTTTATTTACACTATAGGCGTTCAGGGGCAAAACCTTCTCATAGGCTACACGGGTCAGATCTCCTTTGGCCAGGCAGGATTTTTGGCCATCGGTGCATTCACATTCGGGCACTTGAGTCGTATCGGTATCCCATGGCCCATAAGCCTTATCTGTGCCGGCCTGGCGGCCGGGCTGTTTGGGCTGGTTGTAGGCTTTCCCTCTCTCCGTCTTAAGGGCCCCTACCTGGCGATTGCCACCTTGGGGTTCGGTGTTGCCGTATATCAGGTCTTTGTTAATTCAGAGGTCCTCTCCGGAGGACGCATGGGTCTGATCATTCAAAAACTCAGCCCGCTTTTCGGCCTGTCGCGGATCACATTTAATTACTATTTTAATTTTCTGATCGCCCTCGTATTCACCCTGATCTCCTACAACATCATCTCCTCCTATATGGGACGTGCGTTTATTGCCATCCGTGACAATGACATTGCTGCGGAGGTTATTGGCGTAAACCTGACCCGCTACAAGTTGCTCTCTTTTGCCGTCAGTTCCTTTTATACCGGAGTTCAGGGCGGACTTTACGGCCTTTTCCTGGGATACCTGGAACCCAATATGTTCACCTTTATGGAGGCCATCACACTTTTTGTGGCCGTCATAATCGGTGGCCTTGCGTCAATAGAAGGTTCGATCATGGGAGCAGCTTTTGTCATTTTAGTGCCCCAGGTATTTAGCGCATATAGGGAAATGGTGCCCGTAGTGTACGGCGTGACCATAATCATAGTATTGATCTTTGAACCATTTGGACTTTACGGCAGGTGGTTCAAGATGAGGTTATATTTTCGAAATTGGCCGTTTCGTTAACGAATCTATGTCTTCATTACCGGCTCCTGAGAGGAAAAACAGATGACACAATTCCTTCAGTACACGATTTCGGGCCTTTCTACTGGCAGCATATATGCCCTTGTGGCACTGGGTTTGGCACTGATCTACCGCTCCACCCGCATTCTTCATTTTGCCCACGGTGATATCACAACTGCAGGTACCTTTTTTGCCTTTGCCCTCCTGGGACTCAATCTTCATTATTGGCTCGCTTTCATACTTGCCCTGCTCTTTGGCGCAGTCCTGGCCATGATCTTCTATTTCTGCGTGCTGGTGCCGGCTCAACGGCGTGAGGCCACACAACTGGGCCAAATCATACTCACCGTCGGGCTAGGACTGATCCTTCAGGGTCTCATTTCATACTTCGGCGGAACAGAGCCTCAGTCTTTTCCCTTCCCATTGTCAGACACCAAGCTCTACCGGTTTGGCGATATTGTAATAAGCGAGTTGAGCCTGGGCACCTTTGGCATAGGTCTGCTTGCTTGCGTCCTCTTCTATCTGCTGGTGCAAAAGACAAGGATTGGATTGGCTATGCGCGCAACATCAGAAAACCTCCCCGCCGCCCAGACCATGGGGATCCCCACGCGCGGGATCCTTGCCCTTAGCTGGGGATTGGCCGCACTCTTGGGTGTCCTGGCGGGACTGTTTCTGGCGCCGACCCTGCTCCTTGATCCCTTCTTTATGCTGGAACCCTTTCTCAAGGGTTTTGCAGCCGCTATTCTGGGCGGATTAAACAGCCTGCCGGGCGCCATAGTCGGCGGCCTTATCCTCGGAGTTTCGGAAAGCCTGGCAGGTGGTTTCATTTCCATAGCCTTCAAAAACACCTTCGCTTTCCTGATTATTATCCTGGTGCTCCTTGTCCGTCCGGAAGGTCTGCTGGGTGAGGAATTCAAAGAAAGGGTTTAATCAGGACTTTCTAGTATTGCGTCCCAGAAATAAGTTAAGTAATTTAGCAAAGTTTTATGTCTCGAAAAAGTGCGTTTAAAATCCGAATTTCGAATATCTAAATTCGAAAAAAATCCTAATTTTCAAATGACCAAAATTCAGAACATGTTTAGAAAATTGGAGATTTGAATTTCTATTGTTTCGGATTTCGTATTTCGTGCTTAGAATTTTTCATTTTAAAGAAAAAAAACGATCAGACAGCGTGATTGATTTTTCTAATTTACTTTTGGGACACGACACTATCATTGATAACCTCCAGTACGCGAATAATATGCAGTAAGGTTTCGTTCACCGGAGTAGGAATACCGTGAGTTTTGCCTAATTCAGCCACTTTTCCGGCAAAAATCTCTACCTCTGTCTTGCGCCCGGCCTCAATATCCTGCAACATTGAGGTTTTACCCTGAGGAGACAGTGTGTTGAGGAAACCGTACCAATCATCAATATCTTTTTCTACCAGATCAATCCCGGCAGCCTTGGCCAATACGACCACCTCCTGCATTAGAGCTTCCATAAGCTCCTGAGCATGCTGCGATGATTGAAAGACCCCATATGGCGCTTGCATCACAGCCGATGCCTGGTTCATCCCGACGTTGACCATGAATTTCCACCATATCATTCGAATCATATCGACAGGCATTTCGTAAGCAATTTTTGCCCGGTCGAATGCGGCCTGCACACGCCGAATCTTTTGGCTGATATGGGTATTAATTTTCTCGCCAAAATAGTGTTTTCCGGGATTTGTATATGTAATCTGATTCCCTTCACGAACAGCATCTATGGCAACGGAAATTGTATAAAGCATCTTTTCCATACCATAGACGGAGCCGATGAATTCTTCACTATCAAGTCCATTCATTATAGATATAATCGTTGTCTGCTCTCCCACAAGATTTTTCAAATCATTAACCGCACCTGGAAGATGATGATTTTTCAAAGCTACGATAATGAGATCAGCGGGTTGAGTAATTTCATCGGGATGGGTGACCGGAATAGAATACTTTTTTCCATTGACTAATAACCCCTGGCTCCTTATCCGATCATAACGTTGACCCCCGGCGACCAGGGAGGTGGAAATATCACCAACGTCAAAAAACTTGCTGGCGAAAAATGCACCCATCGCCCCTGCACCGAGGATAGCTACCTTGCTTATGTCCTGCATTTAGTCCCCCATGTAAAGTAAGAGGATAAAACTATTAACTATTTCCCTTATCACCGCTGAATACCATTTTCGCCATCCTGACCTCGGTCTTACTGTTAATAACAAGGGTCCAGGAATTGGCATGTCTGTTTATAATCTCCTTTGCTGACTTCGAACGATTTAATCAGCGGTGCGGTTTTTTACGTCCGCTGAATTTACTTGGTTAGAATTAATTATAATATTGTGTTTTTCACCAAGCAGCCCTTGAAGGTCAGATGCTTTGATACGCGAAGTCAAATCAACGCTTAATGGTGTAATGGAAACAAGCTTGTCAATTGCAAAGGCATAAATATCTGTTTTAGGGTCAAGATTCTCTTTATCAATGTTTATAATTGTTTTTCCATCGCATATTTTGCTGTGTGCAGTCGCGTTTTCGATGATTCTTGAGTAATAACCCACCTTTGCCAACTTTGTAATTTTCCATTTGGTTAAAGGAGTTGCATCACTAGGGACGTCTATTTTTAACACATTAACATCGGCATGTAATTTCCCTTTCAATAAAGTCATGGCAAACCGATTCAAGAAATATACTGCTGCTGTCCAGTCTTGATCTGTATATTTGTGATGGGAATCAATGTCAGTTTGTTTTGATATAGCTATACTGGGTATACCATAACTTGACGCTTCTAACGCTGCGCCTATAGTGCCTGAGTGTGTAATATTAATTCCAAGATTTTCGCCATAATTAATTCCAGAAACTAATAAATCAAGTTTGTTTTCTTTGAAAATAGTTTTTAAGCTATGGCTAACAATTAGTGCAGGAGAGCAATCACAATGATAAGCTCGAATCGCAGAACCATTAACTTGATAATCAATCCGTTTCAGACTTGATTGCCTATCTCCGATCAATCCACGCCCGGTGCCGGTTTGCTGATGACTTGGAGCAACTACTGTAACAGTTCCAATATTTAATACTGATTCTACGGCTGCCCGAAGACCTGGCGATTCAATACCATCGTCATTAGTTATTAAGATGTTGTAATTTTCCATTATGCTTTTCTATTACTCCTGATTCTTAATTTTGAGATTTCTATCACTCCTTCCGTGACTTGTAAGCAATACAGTCGATCTCGACGGCAGCTCCAAGCGCCAATTCCACTCTGCCCACCGTGATCCGTGCCGGGGGATCAGAACCCATAACTCCAAGATAGGCTTCGTTCATTTCTGAGAACATGCTCATATCTGCGAGAAAAACATCGACCTTTACCACATCATCCAGCGACGCATCACACTCGTTCAGAATGGCCTCAATGTTCCGGAGTGTCTGAGTGGTTTCCGGCCCAGTGCCTCCCTCGACAAGATCCGTCGAGTTTGGTTTCACACCCAATGTGCCGGAAACATAGATGAAGTCACCTGCAACTACCGCATGGCTGAACGCCGGAAACCGGGCAAGCCCATCCACATTTACTTTTCGCAATTTCATAATATCCTCTACTTTGCTCCTGTCTGTTTGGTGTGGTATACGCTAACGGGCAGATGAACAGCGGCGATTATTAAGATCGTAAATGATTTAACAATAAATAATGGATACAAAAGTCTGAAATCGATTAACTCTTTGGAATAAGCCGCCTGCTCAATTTGCTTGTTGGGTGGTGTCTTTTACAATTTTTGCTAAAGTGTCATGAACCCATGCGTTGAGACTTTTCCCATTTTTTCTTGCTTGGATAGAGATAGTTTTGTGGAGTTCAGGGTCAACACGTACTACGAACTTACCCGAATATGGCTTTTCAGGATCCTCACCACGACCGGCACAAAATTCAAGATAATCGTCAACAGATTCACGAAAAGCTTTACGTAATTCCTTAACTGTTTCACCTTGAAAAGTTACTACATCACGCAAATTAATGACTTCGCCATAAAATATATTTGCCTCGTCATCAAATTCAACTTTCCCAAAATATCCTTTATATTCCATCATGGTAACACTCCCGCTTCCTTCAAAAATCTTCTTACTGATTTCACAGCACCCTTTTCTGTAATTCGTTTAGGGTGAGGTCGATGAAAAACGGCTTTAACATCTTTCAGGGCAACTCTAACACGTGAACCTCTTCCTTCTGAAATTTCAGCGCCAAGAGCAATAAATAAAGATTCGATATTAGACCAGGGGATATCTGAACGCTCAGGTTTTTCAAGTATCCGATTGAGGGTTTGCCGTTGTGTTTTATTCATCAAATATATGATACTACATTATGATATCATGTCAAGTGATTATTTTTCACACCCAACGGTAGCGTTGAGTAGACGGAGCCTCGACCCTTTGTGCAGTGGGAGCCAGTCTTCGGCAGATCCTGTCAATTTTCATAGGGGACGTGCACCATCCCTTGCAGCAGCAAGGTCATACTTTTTTACCCGCCTTCGCAGAAAGCCCCGCGCGGAAGCGCGGGGAGCTTCACTGTTGTCCGAAATCTTTCAATTCAGCTCTTGTCACCAGCCATCAACCCAGCCAAGGCTCCAACAACCCCTTTGGTCAGGTTTTCGACATCAATTAGATCTTTATCGTTCGGGCGACCCAAAATATTCCCCAGACGCCCTTTGGTATTCATATCCGTTTCTTTGTGGAATTGACCGACGATATGCCATTGATCCAGAACCGAATACCCTATATGCTCCAAAAATGAGCGCAGCCACATGGTCATGGGAATCGCCTCGTTTTTACCGATATGTGGCCCGGCATATGTACAAAAACATATGCCATACTTTCCTGACAATAAGGGTGATGACGGTATGATTTTTCCTTGACCATTATAGGATCGGAGTTTCTCCTTTATATAATCCATCATCCTTTTTGTAGGCAGCCAATCGATGACAGGTGAGCCTAAAAAAATCAGATCGTATTCGAGAAAATCTACATCAATCTTAGATGTGAATTTTATTAAACGAACCTCACTGGTTGCACCTTTAAGCGTATCATAAATCCGTTGAGCGACCTTCTCAGTATTTCCTCCAATTGAATCATACAAGATTAAGCTTTTCATTATTAATTCCTTTTTTTCGTGGAGCCTTAATTATCATTCGGATATATTTTTCAAAATTATGAACAATAGCCAATCCAGAAAATAGTATAATGAGCTGTTCAGGCGCAGCGTTTAGCTGTCGGCTGAACGACCAAGGTTACGCTGCGACTTCATTAGGAAGTTCCCAACCGGGAAAGACGAGAACTCCCGGATGTACTTTTAGGGCTCGAGCTAAAACTTTCGCTCGCTCAACCCCTATCTGGACGCGGTTATTTTCTATCGCCGAAATGGTTGCCTGAGGAATACCTGTAAGCTGCGACAGTTGATTCTGGCTCAACTCCTGCAACTCGCGAATGATGCGTACAGATTCCCCAACCGAAACCACGACTCTTTTCTTTGCAGGGTGATATTCTTTCATTTATGACCTCCGATAGTCATGAGCGGTTACAGATGCCACCTGAAAAAGCATCTCTTCGGGAATAACCCGGTAAATTACTCGCCACTGAACACCTAGGCGAGAGGAGCGGTAATTCTTCCATTTGCCGGATAAGGTTTCATCGTGAAATCCTATGATCAGTCTCAGCCCTGGGAGACCTGAGATTGAAGCGATATCTTTCCATTTTTCGTATCGCTTAAGGACCTCATTTGGAACTGATGTGATTTGTTTATCTATTCTACGGTGCTCTTCAATCCGCCACATATTATATTATATATATACCATATATGATATGTCAACCGCGATTTTTCTTCGCAGCATAACGTATTGTATTAAACAGAAAAAATTCTGCATATCAACGCTATATACGTTTCCGGAAAATGAATTTGGAGTTCTATCCTGATAGATGTAAGTATTGCCGAGGCCCGGTGGAACCATTCGGTGTAAGGCGCAAGGCGCGTTGAATTTAGCATCTCATATAAGAGGTTGCGTGCAATGGTGAAATTCCTTCCAAAATTCCGGTTCAGGTACGGGTCGGAAATGGCCGGACTTCATCTTCTGAGTCTCTTAATCACTTCCTGCACATCAATATCAGAGGTTTTCCAATCGGAAATACGTACGGTCTTACCCCCTTCCACACATTTTGCCAAAAACTCGGATCGTGACCCTTGTCTTTTATTCGGGCCAAAAGTAATTTTTGGTCCTACTCCTTTAAAATCCTTAATTGACTCCATGGCCCTAATAAAATTGTCCACGGTCAGATCACGTCCGCATCTTTTCAATCCTTCCACCATGGGTTCAACAAAACCGAATCCCGCATAGAAAAAGATCCCCCATCGGTCCTTCGGGGCGAATCTATCACGGGCCCGTTTGTATTTTATCATTAGAGGGTGCCGGGAGTCTGGAAGTTCGGCAAAGGTGGTGAAGATAACATCTTTGAAAAGGCCCTTGCTGATCTTGTACATGATAGGGCTATCACTCAAGACGCTTGACGT
>Ga0307419_10000293_pt1 | contig 24236 bp, 22 predicted proteins | sample SalMarWE160230MG_2_FD_202512 | JGI IMG/M metagenome (GOLD analysis project Ga0307419, IMG submission 202512) | Salt marsh sediment microbial communities from the Plum Island Ecosystem LTER, Massachusetts, United States - WE1602-30 | ecosystem: Environmental > Aquatic > Marine > Intertidal zone... | reverse complement strand
GAGCAGTTTAGCCGAGTCCGGTCGTGAGAGCGCCACGGGAGGTATCACCAGCCTGTTCAATTTACGGCAGAGCCAAGGACACCATCAGATGGTCATGGAATACTTGGAGATGAAAGCTCGCGATACTTCAGCCGTCGAACTCACCAGTCGACAGCAATTTAACGAGTTCAAATCGTTCCTCGCCCAAAACGGGGAGAGCGCCCAACGTACCCTTCAAGAGAAAGTTATAAGCGGTGCCATGATCACGCTAGCACTGGTGAAAGTGTTCACGTTTGCCATCGGTGCGGGAAGCATAGCCAGCTTAATAGCGTTAAGTGGGGCTACTTTCGGTCTAAAAGGAGTGAATAGAGCATGGATGTATATGGTTAAGAAAGCCCAAGTGCGGACAGCCGTACAACTCTCATCCGTTGAAGAATTAGAAGCCTTTATGAGCAAGTTAGATGAACAAGAAATGATAAAATATCAACAAGCAATAGAGCAATATGAACGTGAGATGACAAGTTATATTAGATTAATTCAAGCGTCCACAAACATATTTAATCCCACACTGTTATTAGATAGGGGACCTCCTACTCCACCTGAGAAACCCGTAGGTTTAATGGAAGCAACCGAGAAATTTCAAGGTAAAATAAAAGCGATCGGAACTGAAAGGGTTTTATTGGAGAGAATTTATGAAATAATTCACCCTTATATAACTTATACGCCAAGAGCTAGTCTCGAAAGAGTTGTTGGTAAAACCTTAGCAGATATTGCTTCAATAGATGGATATACATTTAATGAATTTAGTATTTTTAGAGCGATTGATGAGAGATCTAAATTAACTAAAGCATTTCTTGAACAATATGAGTTCCTCTTTAAATTTTCAAGCGTTTTTAGTAAAAGTCAGAGGGAGGACCTATTAAATGCAATGAAGATCTATAGAAAAGTAAACAATATTGCAGTTGAGGATTTAATACATAAGACGCTGATGTCTGAATATAAACTTGTTATGATGATTAGAGAATACTACTTCCTAGAACATAAAGAATTCCTCACTCTCAATGCTTTATCTAAAAAAATTCATGATGTAAAAGGTTCATATTCAGGTCATTTTTCTGATATAACACTCCCAAGTTTTGAGAAAGTAGTAATATTTCAGATTGAACAATGGTGCAAAAGGAACCTCCCAGCCCACTCCGAAGAAATTCAAAGTGAGATCGATAAGTGGCGAGCTGAAAATAATGATGATTCCGTGTATGCTAATCAAGCTACTCCTCTAAGAAATATCGCCTATGATTTATTGCTTTTACACTATCAAGAGAAAGATGAGATTCTAGGCATCAGTGATTTGGATCGAATGCTCTTCAGTCAGGAACCCAGTTTGGGCGAAGACTTTTTTAAACGTAGAATTAAACCCTCGACATTTGATAGGTCGGTTCGCAGAGATTCGATGTTATTAGTAAAAGATTTTATTAGTAGAAATTATGATATGAGAAAGAAGGAGACCAAGCTACTATTAAATGATATCGACGCTTTTATAGAAATTATTCCCGACAGGGGAGTACTTAAAAGTCACTCTCCAGAGTTCAGGGATTTGTACATATTTCAGGCAAAACAACTTATTGACATAACAAAAGGGCTCGATCCGTTGTATTGTACTTTTTCTTTTGAAGAAGACTTGAAATCTCTTACTCGGCAACACACTGAAGAAGATCCGGAATATCCTTTTGTTCTCTTTGAATTTATGGATGGAACTTATGTATTTAAATTAGCACCTTTGGGATTTCATACATCTCACATAGAGATTCATCAGAACGATGGATTGAGCGTGCTGGCTAATGAAGTTGTCAAAGCTCGAATGAAACATTTATTTGAACTTTCTCTGATGGAATATGATTCCTCAATATCTGAAGATGAATATATCAAGATTTTTGAAAGGTTATTTAGGGGCAGAAGAGACCGCATTTCCTCTCTAAACTCAGAGGAAAACATTTGGGGCGAATTTGGGGACGGGAAAGTTAGCGCGATAACTGGTGATACAATTGCAGAGTTTGTTGATCGCTGGATTAAATCAAAGTCTGTTCTGAGGTCAGAACAGAGTTGGTATGATGCTTATTATAGAACATTCTACAGGCAAAAATTCATGCCTTGGATCAAGGATATTTACAATTACATGCGTGACAGGTCAAATGTGTGGGCTAGATCTGAGATGTGCGAGTGGTTCATAAATACATACCTCCGTGATGAAGCATTATTTTATCATAAATCTCTTGACTCGTTCATTAATAATATTTAAATTAATTTATTTTTATTATATAGAATGATAACATGGTGATAATAATGGACACGAAGAGGATCAAGCCTACCCGAAAGCTCATCATCAAGGATCCGAAGCTCCAATCAATTCGAGATAATTTTAGGACCGTCATCCAATTGGCAGCAAGGGATGAATGGCGCAGGCTCATGGATCTCCAGGGTTTATACTTGGAAAAAGAAAGGTTACGCAAGAAAAGGTTAACATCGTATCATAAACGATTTTGTCAACTCCAAGCGATGAAAGAATACCTCCTCACCACGTTTTCGGATTCGATTTGTGTCTGTTCTCGTATTGGCCGGCTTAGTGATAGCATTAAGGGCAATAGGGTAAGGTATACGTTTATCAAAGAGTTCGATGAATGTGTTGTTGAGTCTTTCGGAGCACGCTATCATGTAAGGGAGAAATGGTTTTCCTTGGAATATTATGAAAAAAATCATGATTATCTTGAGCAGTACTTAATTGAAATGAAAAATCGTCTTAAAGAATCCCCGGGATATATAACCACCACGTTAGAGCTTCATGTGAGGAAACTTAATGAGATACGAAGTGAGAAGCGGGAATATCTTGAAAGCATTTTAAATGGGTAGAAAATTATAGAAATCCTCATGATAAGCGATAAAAGTAGTTTAATTTTTCCTCATGATAAGCGAAAAGAAAAACTGCTTAAAGAATTTCTTAATAAAGTTGCAAGTTCTGAAATTACTGATATCGATAGTTTAATTGATCTTGAGCAAACTATTGATCATTTCATAGAGAATATTGAAGTGGAGCTTTAAAGCTTCTTTTTTATTAATATTATTTTGAATTTATATCTTTGAAGATATTTTTTATGTATCTCATAGTCACATTTTTTACGTTTGATTGATGATTAAATCAAAAATGATGATTTTCTCTTAATTCATGTGAAAATAAATCAAAAATGTTTTTATATTAGAAGTCTCATGTATAGTAGGAATAAATCTTAAAATGTTCGAATTTTTACATTAAATAGATGAATTCTGAAACGGGTTATGGGTTTATAGCATAATGGATTGCATAGGTCAGATATTAGATTTTTATAATAGGAATATTACTGGTGAGGATGTTAATCCAGTTGATATGAACAAAATTTGGCTTAGTAAACTCCTTATTAAACTGATGACTAGTTTTAACGAAAGTCGAACGGATGAGTTAAATCTAAAGAATTGTCTAATCTTATTAGTAAATTTATTTTCGGACAGTTACGGTCCAGATCATTATTGCAGTAGTGGAAAAGATGTAAATGATCTTCCTCCCGAAGAAAGAAATGCTTTTAAAGATATGCTTACTACTGAATTCTTAAATTAGCTCATTTTTAAAATATTTTTGTTTCGACATCCTTCCAAGTATCGTATTCATCAAAAATAGTGGTAATTTTTTTTAAAATATCATTGAACTCCATTTCAATTTCTTCATCTTGCCCAAAAGTCTCCATTATAATTTTATTTAGATCTACTCCATATTCTGAAATCAAGTTAGAGATTTTTTCTAAATCTTGGTGCATAATACCTTTATCTTCAAGTTGCTGGATAAGATCTTCAAATTCTTCTTTTAATTTACTCGTTGCATTAAATGATTTAGTACATTTTTCGAGTAATTCTTCTTCTTTCTTAAAAACAAATTGATCTTCTTCAGAAATCTCAAGATTATCCTTGATTGTTTCTAATCGTTCATTCAATAAGTTTTTTACTCTCTCGTAGATTTTTAATGCTTTATTTATTAAATCAAGACTCCTTATTAGATCACTTTTTCGAAAAAGACGAGCTTCAATAATCTTTAGGTAAGCATCCTCGTAATATATCTGTAATTGACCGAACGTACTTTTTTGACCTTCACTAATCATAAGTTCAACTTGTCTTAAATCCTCATTTAGTAATTCTTTTTCTGCGGGTTTAATTTCTTCACCTTGCAAAATAGAATAAATTTGAGTTACCATTTGCTTAATAGAAGCTGCTTTTATGTTCAAAATATTCGCTTTTTCTTGAATTTCAGTTATGCTCCTCGATCTTCCTAATTTTTCGATATGGTTTAATATGTCAATCGCCTCATCTACTAATTTATTGAATTTAATAGGATCATTAAAAATGTAGTATTTTGAATCTTGAAATTTTTGCACAGCTCGATCCATTTGTATTTCTAATTCAAAGATATAATCTATTATACTCAATTGTTTCCTTTCTGATAAGATTTTGGTCTTATCATTCATGTCTTTCTCTACATATTTACTAGCAAATATCCATAAAACAGCAGCAGGTAGCCAGAGGAATATTGAGATAAACAACATATTAAAGATACTTCCGAGGAAAGTAATCAATGGATATGAGACCAATAACGTGATACCCTTCCCTAATAGTTCTGAAAGTTTAAAAAAGGACGCAGCAGTTCCTTTATGCTCTGGCATGTTTATGTCGATCATTACCGCATTCCTATTAGCAACAGGTCCTGCTGATAGCATTGAAGCAATAAGGGCAAATATTAGAAAAACTATATAACTTGGGTAAGTTAAGAAAATTTGTCCTATCGTTTGAAGAATGAAGGAAAACATTTCTCCAGTTGGAATAGTTTCTGGTAGTACTGGATAGTTGATATCAAGGAGACTAGCATTAATAGGTTGCAACGAAAGAAACATGATGATTGCAAATGGAATGGAAAGGATTAGACATATTGTTCCCAATCTAACTCTATTTTTTTTATTTTTCCGAAAAAGATAATCACCTAATTGAGAAAATATGGAATTTCCAAGTATATAACCTATGCCTATCATCCCTGCAAAGATAGCAGAAGTTTGTAATCTAATTTCAGTAGGAATTTGATAAAAAAATTGAAGGGATAACATTGATGTTGTAAAATATACCAAAATTGTGCCAGGTATTATTGCAAAGAAGCCTTGAATAATTAGATAGCGATTGGACTTTTGTTTAAGAATGTTTATCAGATCTTTCTTAGAAATTGTATAACTATATTCCAAATCTAATTCTACTAACTCTAATAGTTCATCTTCACTTGCTCCTCTTTGTGGGATTTTCACGAAAAAAAGAACAAATATTACGATTATGCTTATACCAGCAAACAAAATGAATGGAAACCTCCATGTTAAAATAGGTCCGATAAATGATGATAATCCTTGCCCTGCTCCATTTGATAAAGAACTTAAAATAGCTAATGTACCAAACCATCCTGATCTCTCCTTAGGAGGAATGGCATCTGAGATGATAGAATAACCAACTGGTAAAACACATCCAAGTCCTGCACCGCTTGCAACTCTTGAAATGATCAACATGAAAAAAGAATTTGAAAATGCTGTTAGCATCATTCCAAATGTCCATGAAAATGCACCGGCCATGATTACTTTTGTTCGATTAATTCTATCAGTGTAATATCCCCACACTAACGCAAAAAGAGCACTTACCAAGACAAAGAACGCATCTGGAATTGCAATTACTGATTCGCTAATCTTAAACTCTTTTTGTATTGTTGCATAACTAGGAATTAACATGCTGGCACAAGCTGTCGAAATAAAAAGCAGTACCATGACTAAAATGATTGGAGCAAAGTCTTTTAATTTCACTTGAGTTAGTTTTAAGCGTCCAATAAGAAATTACCCTAAATAGTTAATATGATAAATAGCATTTGGGACTTAAAAAAGGTTACAGACGGTAAAAACAACATTTATTAGTTAATCTAAGTCTATTTGGTAGATATTATTTTGAAATAACGATTGAGAACCGCTTCAACGTGCAAATTTAAAGTATTTAATAATTTAACTGGAGTATCCATTTGACTTATAATTAAAGGAAGTTCAGTGCATCCTAAAATAACTCCATCAGTTTTATAATTATTAATAATCTTTATTATGTTACTCTTAGATTCATCTTTGAAAAGTCCAACGACTAATTCTTTAAAAATAATTCGATTTAGCTCATCCTGTTCTTCATCTAAGGGTGTTATTACCTCAATTCCTTCTTTAGCAAAAACATCTTGATAAAATGTGGATTGCATAGTAAATTTTATACCTAGTAGTAATAATTTTTTTAAATTCTCTTGTTGTGCTTTCTCTAATGTAGCTTTGACAATGCTAAGTATTGGAACTCTCGCTAATTGAACTAAATCCTCATAAACTGCATGAGGTGAATTTGCTGCCATCATGATAACATCAGACCCTGCTTGTTCTAGAGCATTGATCCCCTCTATTAAATAGTTGATATACCGTTTTCTATCATCGTTATGTTCAAGATCAATTATTTTTTGAAAATTTAGGCTGAATATTATTAATTCGGGATAATTATAATCATGCATTTTTTCATAATACTTTTCTAAAATGAGATCATAATACTTTATAGTAGATTCATAACTCATTCCACCTAAAATTCCAATCCTATATGATTTCATTTTTCTCTTATTATTCTTCATATTTTTTCATTTTATCGTAGTTAATAATTTCTTAAAAACTATAAGTTGGAAAAGGTTAAACAAGCATTCAAATATTAAGATAGATTTCAAAAGTTATTCCTCAACTAGGTGAGAGCAAAAATGGGATTAGGATCAGTAAAGGTAAAAGGTAAAAAAGTACCAGTAAAAGAAGAAATAGGTCTTCCTAGATTAAACCTTTCAAACTTAAATATTAATGCAATTTCAGAAATTCAAGGATTAGAAAAACTGAAAAAACTCGAGGCTATAGATCTTTCTAATAATCAGCTTACAGAATTATACGGGTTGGATCAAATCCCCCAAATTAAACAACTGTTTCTTAATAACAATCAAATTAAAAGTTTGGCAGGAATTGAAACGTTAACAAACCTTGATAGAATATTTGCGAATAATAATCAAATCTCCGAGATTAATGGACTAGATTCATTAGTAAACCTTGCATGGTTAGAGCTTAATGAAAATAATATTTCAACAATAAAAGGTTTAGACTCGCAGATAAATCTTCTTCGGTTAGACATTAATAAGAATCAAATCAAACAAATAGAAGGGTTAAATAATTTACAACATCTTAAGGTTTTAATTCTTCGACGTAATCAGATAACGGAGATAACTGGGGTAGATGAACTATTAAATCTTGAGTGGTTATTTCTTGATAACAATCAAATCCAAGAGATTAAAGGATTAGACTCCCTCATCAAAATTGACACCTTGCATTTTGATAATAATAAGATCAAGGAGATAAAAGGGCTTGATAAATTGATTAACTTAGAAAATTTGTATCTTGACGGAAATCAAATTACAGAAATCAAAGGTTTGGATAACCTTAAAAAGCTCAAACTTCTTTTCCTTGGATTTAATCCAATAGAGGGTGGTTTTTCAAACGATGTCATGGGCATTGATGATGTCAAAAATCTGTTGTCGTCCTATAAAGAGTGGAAGAATGCGAAATAAATTTAATTCCTATTTTTAAATTTTTCAGATGATCGTGAAATCGGGATTTCACGATCTTTTATATGTTCTCTTATATCATCCAATTAATATTTACATATTACATTTATCAAGGAAAACAATAAACTCAATTAAAATAATTCGTTATATCCAATTATTAAATATTTAGATATTATAACTATGAGACCACACCATCAAAAAGTTATCGAAAAACTTACTCAATATATAAAAGAAGACCCAAGTTTCATTGCTCTCATCATTGGAGGTTCAATAGCAAAAGACCTAGAACGTGAGGATTCTGATTTCGATGGCATAATTATCGCTACTGATGAAGAATATGCAAAAAGACAGAGAAGAAATAGGTATTTATTTTATGACCCTTCATTTTGTGATTATCCAGGAGGTTATGCTGAGGGAAAGATTGTAAACCTTGAATTTTTAGAGATTGTTGCAGAACGCGGGACAGAACCGGCACGAGACGCTTTTAAAGGTGCTTGGATCGCACATTCCGAAATTCCAGAACTTGAAACCCTCTTGAAACGAATACCTGTATTTCAAAAAGATGAGAAAATAGAAAAAATACGTAAATTTCACGCCCAATTTGAAGTTGCGAATTGGTATATAAAAGAAGCAGAACGAAGAAATGATCTCTATTTATTGAATCATGCAATTTCTGATTTAGTACTATTTGGAGGGAGAATGATTCTATAACATAATGAAATACTTTATCCTTTTCACAAGTGGTTTATGAATGCATTAGAAGAAGCGCTTGAAAAACCGAAAGATTTAATGGAATTAATTAAAAAAGTAATATTGGAAAGAAATTCCAATAATGCTCAAGCTTTATATGATTTAATAAAAGCATTCAGAAAGTGGGAAATTCGAGGAATTGCTAATGTTGGATTTTTATTAGATACGGAATTAGCATGGTTAGAAGGAAAGCCATACATAGGAGATTTATAATCGTAATTAACAAAATTGTATGGTTATTTCTTTAATTTTATAAACGAGAGAATACTAATACTATTTAAATATTTATTTTAAATTGATGATTAATGGTTGCGATAGGAAGATTAATAGCCGGAGTTTTAGCTATAATAGGTGGAGGAATAATGCTTATTGCCGGGTTTATGACTCTTATTACGATACCGAGTATTGAAGCTAATTTGGATATTCTGGGTATTACTTGGGCTGATGCTGGAATTGAGCCTTTTATATTTTATTTGAGGTCCATACTCACGTTTCTCTGGGCGTTTTTAGGCATTATTGGTGGAATTATTTTAATTGTAGGCAAAAAAATTGGCGGGATTTTAGCTTTAATTGGAGGTGCTTTTGGTATTGCGGGGAATTTCATCATTGTAGGAACACTTACTCTTACAACTAGCGTTCCGATTCCAATGTCAACATCGTTTTTATTAGTCGATCCCATTTTAATAGCTCTAGGGGGTCTATTAGGGCTAATCGTGAAAAAATAATTCAATTATGCAATTTACTTTTTTTTATTTTTTGCCCAAATTCACTTTTATATCTGAAAAACGAGAATTTAGTTAAAATGTAAAATAGTGGACCTGGGGGGAATTGAACCCCCGGCCTCTTCCATGCCAAGGAAGCGATGCAGAAAAAAAGAGAATTTTTTTTTCATTATCTGCGACTAATCCACAGGCCCATTTTTTTAGTGATATGTTGACAGTACTAAAATATAATAAACAATTTTTAAAAAAAATTATGGTTTTTCCATTATTAGAATAATAAATAAATAATTATGTTGTTATTTGATACTCATGCACAATTTTAGAATAAAAAAAGAAGGTTTAATTCTATGTTATATCATGACTTGCATGCTTCTTATTCCAATCATGGCATCTGGAGGTAGCAATGCAACTTATAAAAACAATCACGAAAAGATCATTACCAATCCAGAATTACAATCATTGTTGGCTTCTATATATTCTTCCAGAGATTCTTCGAATCCCGATTTGAAAATTAATGCTAAAAATTCAATTTTTGATACGGATTTAACCCAGTTATTATCAAATGGTTCGAATTCCAAATCTCAGAAAGTCAAAATTATCATGCTTTTCAAAGAGAATGTGGAGAAAGATAATAGATTAGACATTATTAATTCAGTGTTTGAAGAATTTGAAATTCTCGGTAATTATGACATCATTTCGGGAACGTATTTATCAATATCATTAGAGGAACTCGCTGCGAAAGAAACCATGTTATCAAATATTGATGATATCAAGAAGATCTACAAATCTCAACTATATGATTATCCATACATGAATTCGGATCTTCCTGAAACAAGCTCGTTAAGTAAGAGCAGTTATCCAAATTGGTGGATTCCTGCGATTGGAGCTGAAAGTCTCGCATATAATGGAACGGGTGTTCGAGTGGCGGTTATTGATACGGGAATTTATGACCATCCCGATCTTAATATCGTAATGAGTAAAAATTTTGTTTCCGGGGAAAGTCCTTTAAATGCCACAGATGATTATGGTCACGGAACGCATGTGGCAGGGTTAATTGGAAGCGATGGAGATACTTCAGGTGGGCAATATCACGGAGTAGCGCCCGGAGTTTCATTAATTAACGCTCGTGCAGGAAATTTTTCGGGATTGGAAGAAGGTGATATCATTAATGCAATTGAGTGGTGCGTTAATTCTACTGAAGATGGAGGAGCTGGAGCAGATATCATTTCCATGAGCTTTGGTGGAGGTCTTCCCGACGCAAATGATCCCATGACGCTCGAAATGTCTGGTATAGTAAATCATAGCGTGATATTAGTCGCGGCAGCAGGTAATGATGGTCCTGGATATTTCACTGGTGGTAGTCCTGCATCAGGAGTTGAGATCATTTCCGTAGGCGCCACAGATTCTTCAGATACCTTAGCTTCATTTAGTAGTTGGGGACCTACGATGTCTTACTTGGGATATCCCGATGTGGTGGCTCCTGGAGTCGATGTAATTTCGACAGAGGCACCGAATTCTGTAATTTCAAAAGAAATGCGATACATTGGTGATTTTTTTGATTTTGCTGGAGATGCCGATTACATTCCTTTGAGTGGAACGAGCATGGCATGCCCAATTGTATCGGGGGCAATTGCGATCTTGAAACAAGCTTATCCCTCAATATGCCCCGAAACCGCTCGAATCGCATTATTAGAAGGAGCACGAAAAGTTCCTAATGAAGAACATGATTATTTAAAATATGGAGCGGGAATCATTAATGTATCCGCGTCATTGGAATACTTGCACAATGTCAATGAAACTTTTTCAGATGTGAATAATGTGGTTAATCTCTTTCCGGATGAATTGCCAATAAAACCATACGATCTTTTAAATTTTCCGGGAGATTCTCAAGTTTTCAACATTACACTCTATTCTGGGAAAGGTCAAGATCTTGAAATTAATATCCCGACTGAAGTTGATGGGTTGATTTTATCACTTGACAAATCGCAGGCTAATTTTTCGAGCGCTGGTGAAACGATCATTTCATTAGGCATTACAATTGAACAGAGCGCCTCCATTGGCATCAGAACATTCCAGTTAAATATAACTGATGGTTTAACTCTCTTTGACTCCGTCGAAATCACGGTTGATGTGCGATTACCCGATTATAAGATCTTGATGGAATCATTTCACGGCTTAAATGATTGGTTCCCTGCATTATCTTATTATCAGATGGACTTTTATGACGCAATGAAAGAAATCACGAGTTTAAACATCTCAATTGATTATGGAGCACAATATTGGACCCCATATTACGATATAAATGCGGATAATTCGATACTTACTGAAGAACGAGTTTCACAATATGATTTAATAGTGCTACAAGCTCCTATCTTGCCTTATAGTTCCATGGAAATGGAAAATCTGAAAAACTATTATGATAATGGGGGAAATATCTTATTTCTTGGTAGTCTTCACAATGAGTTATGTATTGATAATATAAATGCCCTGTTCTCAATATTAGGAGTGGATATATCAGTGAATGAGGAAACGATTATCGACGAGATATGGGTTGGCTTGGGCGCCTCGTATGATCCAATTACCGTGGATGATATCATCCCTCATGAAATATTTAATGGAGTCACTAGTTTTGAATGGCGGTACGGGAACACATTTTCAACGACAGCACCTGCAGAAGCTTTAGCTTTCATTGATGGAAAGGATGTCGTAAGCGTTTCTGATGGAAGTTCATTGGGAAAAGGTCGCTTCGTGGCATTTGGAGATCTACATTGGTTAACTGATGATTTTGATTCCAATCCCGATCACTCGCGTCTATTGTCTAACTTGATGGATTATTTCTTGAGAGATAACGTGTCAATAAACCTTGCATTAAAATCTGAAAGAACTTCTAATTCCCGACTTAATTTAACGATTTCCGTGCGAGACAAGGTGACGAATGTACCAATTTCCTCTAATGATCTAAATTTACACTTAAACGTGTCCATTCGGAATGTTGGTTATTATCAAGAAATATTGGCTACTTCTGTTAGCGATGGAATTGCCTTTAATGATACCTTTGATTTACCCAGCACGTCTTATATACCCTATGAAATCAATGTGAATATTACTATCGAAGCCATGACATATAACAAATCTATAAAGCTTTTGTACTATAATTCGTCAGCGATTCCTCTCATAAGTTCCTTTACCGTGAGTGGTCACGCACAAAGATCGGGGTCCTCCCCATTAAAAATTGGTGCTCAATTAGACAATAGCAATTATGATGTCATTGCTTACATGGCAACCTATGTATACTCTTATTATAATACAAAACAAACCCAAAATTATACTTCTACAATGATTTATAGCACACCGTACTATAATACCACTCATACTCCTGTTTCTGGGGATCCATCTGGAGATTTTATTGTATACATTATCCCTTCCGATCCAGTTTCCAATTATCTTAATCCAAATTCACCACGAATCCTTTCTTCTATTATCAATAACCCTCCTGAATTTGATGAGACAAAATCCAAGTTTAGTATTGATAACTCTCAACCCGTTTTATTTGAAGATACTCATGATGAAGAATATTCTTATGTAGTAACCGCATCTCAAGGAAGTCGATTCGATTTCAACGTGAGCGTTTTAGATAGCGTGCCTTACGAAGATAGTAATAGCGCTGAAATGCGAGTGTCAGTCAACCTCTTCATCGTATCTACCACGGAGGATGGATATATTTCAATTATTTTTCCTCAAACATTCCCCGTTTCTGAATTGAACTACCAAGCAACTTCTGATTCTCAAATAGGTTCATTTATTATTCCTTTTAAAGTTCAATATTCCTCAATAACGGGCACGAAATCTATCTCAACGGAAACCAATTACAACTTTGCCACTGATGAAGGATACCTAGCTATTTTATATCTTACAGTATTTGATAGTGATGGCGCTTCAGAAAACTTTATCTTGATTTTATCAATTCAAGCGGGATCTGTTATAGATTGGACCTGGATAATAATCATAGGAATAATTGTAGCTATTGGTATCGCTTTATTATTATTTCTGTTCATCAGAAGAAGAAGAACAACATCTCAACCTCAACTATGGGGTACATATGCTTCCCCTTATGATGAGACATCTTATAGAGCTCAATCGGAAGAAAATAAATCTACATTCGAATATTGTCCCTATTGCGGTTATCCTTTAGCGACTCAGAAGAAGTTTTGTTCTAACTGTGGAAGATCACTTAATATAACAGAATAAATTTTTTTTTTTTCAAATTTAAAATTAATTTGAATGCTTTAACAATTCTATTACTAAGTTAGGATCTTTAGCATTCAATATGGTACTCGTGCTGCTTAATATATCAACATGTAATCCATTAGCGTTTTCTATATTAATCCCACCATCAATATCTATTAAAAAGTTATATTTTTTTTTGTATGAAGCTAGATTTTTTACTTTTTCGATTGAAGCTGGAATAAATTTTTGCCCTGATTCACCAGGATATACTGACATTACTAAAACTAAATCTATTAAATTTAGATAAGGAATTATATTCGTAAATTTTGTATCTGGGTTGAGAGCCATCCCCACTAATTTACTTCTTCTTTTTATTTCGTTAATGATCTCTAATTTATCTCCAATAATTTCGTAATGGAATGTGAAAATTTCGAGATGTTCTATTATATCATCAATATAATTTTCGGGATTAATCACCATCATGTGTGCGATGATAGGAATATCATATCTCTCTTTTATTATTCTAAATACATCCAAATCGAGGTTCTTTACCGGTGTAAACTGTCCATCTGAAACATCAACATGCAGGTAATCAAGCCCTCTTAATCCCTCAAGAGTTTCAAGATTAAATTTTAAGTTTGCATGAACGGCAACTGCGATCTTTTTCATTATATTTAATTTAAAACACTAACTTTCCCATCTTTTTGTCCTATATAAGCTTTATAGGTCATTCCTATGAAAAAACCTGTATCAACAACGCCAGGAATTTGCAAAATCTTCAAGTTAATATCAGATGGATTGTCAATAGCACCAAAGTCAACATCAATGATAAAATTTCCATTATCGGTAACCAAGGGTCCTGCTTTTGCTTGAGCCATCCTTAGTTTCGGTCTACCTCCTAACTTTTGTAACTTTTTCAAAATGGGGACATATCCGAAAGGAATGACTTCGACTGGTACTCCCTTGTTCCAATTTTCTCCTAATTTTTCTGACTTTTTACGATAATCCGCGATAATTACTAATTTTTTTGATGAAGAAGCTACAATTTTCTCCTGAACTAAACATCCTCCTCCTCCTTTGATTAAATTTAATGCTTTATCAATTTCATCAGCACCATCAATATCTAAGTCAACCTCTGGATACTGATCTAAAGTAACGAGAGGAAGTCCATTTTCTATTATTAATTGATGAGCCTGAAAAGAAGTTGGGATGCACTTCACGTTCAAATCATTAGCTTTATTAATCTCCGCTATTTTCATCACGGCATATACAACTGTAGAGCCACTTCCAATTCCCAAAATCATTCCTTTTTTGACGTTTTCCTCGACTGCTTTAAATGCAGCGTTTTTCTTACCTATTTCAATTGGATCTTCATTCATATGGTTCACCAAGATTTCATTTTTTTAACAAGTTGAGAATTCTGATAGCCAGATAAGCAGCGTTCTCGCCCCTATCAATACCAACACATGCAACTGGAATCTTAGGAGGCATTTGTACAATTGATAATAACGCATCTAATCCACCCAATTTTGTACTTACTGGCACTCCAATGACAGGTTTATCAGTTTTAGATGCAATAACGCCAGGCAAAGCTGCTGATAATCCGGCTACAGCAATATATATTTTAGATGGTGATGATCTCATATATTCATCTAATTTTTCTGGATCTCGGTGAGCTGAAATTACTTGGAAATCATATCTAATTCCATTTTCTTTGAAAACCATCTCTGCTTTTTCATATATCTCCTTATCTGAAGTACTGCCAGCGATAATGGATACTAAGGGAACATTATCAATTTTTCCAGACATATAGTATTTAAAATTACCAATAATAAAAATAATTCTACTAATTTTTGGTAATTTCAAAATTAATTATCGTTTTACTCAATAAAAAATATCAACATAAAAAATTGGATAATCAATCTAATCAAACCATAGTATCAAAAAATTTAATATACAATTAAAAAGTTTTATATACTATTAATTAAAAATTAATTCAAACGTTACTTGAGGTAAAAATAATTATGGAAACTAAAGAAGTATGGTTAGTTGATTATGCAAGAACTGCGTTTTCTAGATCTCGACCTAGAGAACCCGAAAGAGATGTTTTCGGGGATCAGAGAGGCGATGAACTACTTGCTCAACTTTTAATGAAATTTTTTGATGGACGATTAGCAGACAAGGGAATTACCAAAGAAGATATTGATGAGGTATCTGTAGGCACTGCAATGGGCGTTTGGGAATGTTGGACTTATGGGGGTAGACTTCCATTATTCATGGCAGATTTTCCCAATAAAACTTCAGCATTTTTCGTTGACAAACAATGCGGTTCTGCTGGAGCAGGATTTCAATTTATAGCTATGGAAATAATGACAGGTTATTCAAAGATTGGATTAGCTACGGGTGTTGAACATATGACCAGAATCCCGATGCAAAATGATTGGACTCGTCCATACTTAGGAATGATAAATAAAAAAGATAAATATTATCGTCCTCAGTATGATATCATGACTACAATTAACATGCTCCAAACTGCTCAAAAGTTATATGAACAAGAAACCCCTCATTTTACTAAAGAAGATTTAGATAAATTTGGAGTTCGAAGTCATAATTTAGCAGTAGATAATACTGAAGCAGGATGGTTTAAAGGAGAAATTATGCCAATTGAAGGTCATGTTGAAGGAAATGTAGAAGAAAAAGTTATGATTGATAAGGACCAAGCTCCTCGTAAGTCCTCATTAGATCGAGTTGCTACTTTAAGACGGTTATCTAAACCTTTCTATTTGAAGGAAAATATTAGAGGTGAAGACATTGGTGGTAAAGTTGGCTATCGAGAGCGAGAAAGTGGAAAACCAGGATTTGAAGAAAGACAATCAGAAGGAGTAATTACTGCTGGAAATTCATCACCACTAAATGCCGGTGCTACTTCAGCTGTTTTAATGGAAGCAAAAGAAGCTGAAAAACGCGGTATAAAACCGATGGCAATTGTCAAATCCCTTGGTTGGGCAGGTGTAGATCCTTCAGTTATGGGTAGAGGACCCGTTCCTGCATCAGAAATGGCTTTAAAACACGCAGGATTATCTGCAGATGAGATTGACTTCTGGGAAATAAATGAAGCTTTTTGCATCGTCGCTTTAAACTGCATGAAACATTTTAACATTCCTGAAAGTAAAGTAAATGTTATGGGTGGTTCTACTGCGATTGGACATCCTTTAGGATCGACTATGGTAAGACTCACTGGTACACTTGCGCGCATTATGAATGATAAGAATGGTAAATATGGAATTGCGAACGCCTGTATTGGAGGAGGTCAAGGAGTCGCTATCTTATTAGAAAATCCAAACGTTTAATTAATAAATTACCCGTAATTGGATTAAACCTTCTCATTTTATTTTTTTAATTCTTCTTAATTTCTTAAGAATCTTTATCGCATATTTGAGTATCATCAACTCCCAAATTATTGTAGATAAATGATTTATCTGCGTAATATTTATATAGTAAAATAAAACAACAATTACTTACCTAATTCAATTCAATAAAAAATAGGAAAAGGAAATTACCATGTCAGTATACAAATCAATTCAGCTTGTAGCCACATCAGAACAGAATTGGGCCGATGCAGTACGCGTGGGCTTTGATGAGGCTAAAAAAACCTTAAGAGGTATTAGAAATATCCAAATTATAGAAAGCGACGTGAAGGTTAAGGAAGACCAGAATAAATTAATCTATCGCGTGAGGATGCAAGTTAATTTTCAGATTGAACGCTAATCCTCTTTATATCTCAATTTTTTTTTATTTTCTTTTGTTATAATTTTGGAAAAAGTAAGATATTCTAAGGTTTTATTTAAAAGTGAAGGTTTTATATATTCGTCATAAATAAAAGGTGTGATTTATGGACTTTTTAGAGCAGTATTCAACATATATTATAGGTGGTGTAATCCTTCTTTTCATCTTGCTTGGGGCATGTATCATTCATAATAAGCTGATAAGAAGTTAATGCTTTTTTTAAAAAAACATTCTATTAAGCATCAATTACATATTAAGAAGCATTATAGCTAATAAGAGAAGAAATTAAAATTAATACCATGTATGAAAATCCAATCTTTCTAGCTTTTTATTATTTGGAGGTGAAAGATCTTCTTTTATCCCTAGGGTATCACGAATTACTCTTGAAACATCTTCTATATCCGTAATACTTTCCATATGTATTAAACATTCAAATGGAATGTACCTACTGTAATCCCCACCTCGACCATTATCAAGTATAAAGGTCATATAGAACTCATCATCGAAAGGTAAAGCTTTATTTACATTGCAATTAACAAGCATTTTAAGATGATGTTCCTTTTGGATGGGATGCGTTTTAAAAATTAGATCATAAATAATAGGAGTTCCTTTTTTCTTCACTATAATAAAGAAATATTCTATATCAGACACGAAATATTGAGCAATTCTATAATCAAAAGAATGCAAAAAAGTGTTGTAACCAGGAATTATCGAAAATATACGCTTATTCGAGATGTAATAAGTATCTTTTTTTGAACGCCTCCCTTCAGGATTACCTTGCCATAAGATTTTTTCATCATAATCGATTAATTTTTTAGCAATTTCGGATTTCTCGGTGACATTTTCATTTCTTGTAATGTAATTCTACCTGAATTTCTAACTATTATATAAATAATGGAGAGGATATTCACCTTTAAAATTTTATTGATCTTTTCTAAAACCTTTGCTTTCGCTAAACTTGAGATTATAAATTCAGATATTTGGGATCAAGATTATCTAAGAATAGAGCTAGCTGCTCTTTATTGATTTCTAAATATTCACCATCAAGTATAAACTGGTATTTGTCTCCCCAAGATATCATCAAGTTAATTAATTCAGATTTTGATATTTTCAAAATTTCTTGAATTAAATCGATTTTAACGCGTTTTGAAATCTTAAATAAGGATTTTAACTGTTCTAATCTTTCATTAAATATTTCAGGGTTTTCTTCAAAATCTGCGTGTTCATCTAATTGCTCTCTGATATCTTTAACTGCTTGCTGAGCATACCTAAATTGGGGGTCAACTTTTAAAGCGTTTTGGTGATATTCTAAAGCTCTTTTTAAGTCATTTCTAACTTCATAAATCAAACCGATATTATAATAGCAATATGTATAATCTGGTTTTATTTCAAGTGCTTTATTGTAAGATTTTAAAGCCTCTTCAAACAAACCAATATTAAAATAAGAGATTCCAAGATTATAATATGCGCGATAATTATTTTGATCAATCTCAATTAAGCGTTTAAACTGATTTATAGATTCTTCAAATCGTGAATTAAATTCATCGCTTAAGTAAATTCCAAACTCAAAAAGCGTTTTTAAAAGCTCCTTTTTAACCTCTTCTGAATTTGGAAATCTTTCATATGATTCTTCTAAAATTTTTATTGCTGCTTCAAAATTTTTGGTTTCCTTAAATTTTTCTATTTTAAGGAAAATGTCATTGATATTTTCCAAGTTTTTAAGTTCTTTATTAATTAATTTTGATTAAAAATCTCCTTCATACCATACAAACTTAGACTTTTTCACGCCTATTTTCATGAATATACTCCGTAAAGCCCCATCAGAATCGGGACATATATAATATACCTTATCAAGTTTAACAGTTTTCTTAACATATAATTGCAATTCACGCAAGATTTTTTCCTCGATTCCTTTTTTATATGAATCATCTTTTCTTGTCATGACTTGATGTATAATTACTCGTTCATTACCTAAATAATCTCGAAATTTCGTATAGGTTCCCCATCCTACAATTTTTCCCTCTTCTTTAGCCACAATCATCGAATTTCGATATTGGAGATCCAATACCCGTCGATTCAACTCCGTTTCAAATTTCTCCCAATGAGAAAAGAAATATGATTTATTTTCAATGAAATCTTCAAAAATTTCCTTCAAATCATCCTTATCTAATCGAGGATCATATCTGTCAATTATAAGCATGTTATATCCACACTATACAAATTTAGAACTTTTTAATTAAAAAACTATGAATCTAAAATGCTTAATGATTTTATAATCTTTTTCTCCCCATGATTTAATTAATCTTTAATAACAAATCTTTTTTAGAACCAGCGATATTAAATGCTTGATTAAATATGGAGAAGGATCAAAAACAATCTGAAAAACTTGTTATTCCCTTTAAAAAGGTAAGAGATGACACCATTCTCCCTCACCCTTCTAAGCCTGGAGATGCTGGAGCTGATGCTCGTATAATGGGATTTAAAAGAATAATTAAAACAGATAATGAGAAAAAATTAATCGATTTAGATGAGGATTCTTACATTCTTAAGCCTTTGGAGCGAATTGGCTGCCCCTTGGGATTTGCGACCGCAATTCCTGAAAACTATTATTTTAAAGTTGTTCCAAGAAGCGGGTTAGCATTGTGGGAAGGATTAAGCATCGTTAATAGCCCGGGTACGATTGATTCTGGATATAGAAATGAATGGATGGCTATTGTCGTTAATCTATCCAATAAAGACGTGGTTCTACATAAAGGAGATCGAATTTGCCAGATAATTTTATCTAAAATGCATCAGTATGATGTCCTCGAAGTCAGTGAATTGAAGGATTCTGAAAGAGGATTAGGTGGATTTGGCTCGACGGGAAAAAAATAATTAACTTTGAACTTAGATGCTTGGAATTTGTCCTTAATATTATTGTTGAACTTTTAGTAGAAGAAAAATTTATAATTGATAAATTGAGAGAAAACGGAGCGAAACTTAATTATAAGGAATTACAAACTTAATTTAAAGAAGAATTTGAAGGAGTTATGCTTATCTTGAAAAACTTAAAGGAAAAACAAATTGTTAATTATGAGGGAGTAATCCCAAGTTACTCCGCGGAAATAAAACTTAATATAATCTCTTAAAATTAAATTATTTTTCTGAAATAATTTTTTCAATAATATTTAAGAGTTTATCAAAATTGATTGGCTTTTCTATAAAGTCTTTTGCTCCTAAAGCTAAAGCTTCTTCCTTTATGGTATAATCAGCGCTTAAGAAAAGGATTTTACTATTTTTATTTAATTTTAAAATTTCTTGCGCTGCTGTTATACCATCTTTTTTTGGCATTCGGTGATCCATCAATATGAGATCAGGTAATTCTCGAAATTCACGAAATAAATCAACTGCTTCTTCACCATTATAAGCCGTGGCTACAATTTTGTGACCTAAATTTGTTAGCATCTTATCAAAGAGAGTCATTATGTCTAAATCATCACCAACAAGAAAAATTGTAGTCATCTTTAATCATCTTAGATTTATTGGTTTTCTCTCATATCTTTGATTATTTTTGCGGCTTCTCCACATTTGTTATAAATTAATTCTAAATTCTCAGACTCATTTTTAATTTTTTCATCATTTAATTTAATCAAATCGGTAGCAATATAGATAACTTGAATGATATTTCCCAAATCGTGTGAATACCTTTCTGTCAACTTAGATTTTTGAATGTTTGAGATATCATATTCTAAATGAATAGAATAAATAATGAGAGCAATTGTACTTATACAACCTAAAAAGTAATCAAAAAACATTGCGATACTAAAATCTTCGGAATAAGATCCAAAAGAATTCCCTTGGAAATAGAAAATAATCATACTTATAGTAATTGAATAAAAACTCAATAATACAATTAAATACCAATAATATGATTTATTTGAAATACGATTTTTAAAATCCCTTCTTTCTTTTAACGGTATAATACTGAAAAATATTACAATCAAGAAAAGGGATAGAGAAGATAAATTATAAGCGAAAGAATAAAGTCCAAAGAGGAATGCAATCAAAGGGATTGAAATGAATAAAATACTTAAAATTACTAGCATTTTTACCGAAAGTTCCCTGAAATAAGTAAATAAGCCTATTATAACGAATATAATTGATAATGAAGTGGAGATACCATTAATAAGATGAAAAATTTCAGCTAAAAGGGTATTTTCTGCAATCCCTAAAATTAGTGCGGAAAATCCCGCTAGTACCCAAATGAACCATCCAATTATTAAAAGTTTAAATTTGGATTCTTTAAGAACCCTTAGAAATTCAACAGCGATAAATAACCCTACTAAACGTAAGAAAATTAAGAGCATGATTCCAAAATAAGCAATTGTATGCAATTTTCATCCTTTTTTTTAATTAATAATAATAATATTTCTATTTAAATTTTTTAAGTTAAGAAAAATGCTGAGAAAAAAATCCGTCTAATTTATGTGATAGATGGTTATTAGCTTATATGAAAAATCTATATTTTAAGTTAAATTACCAAAATTAATTATTTATATTGAAAAACCGCACATTGTTGTCTAATTTTGACAGAAAATAATAAGATGGAACCATTTAAAGATCATTTCCTTCATCCTCTCTTAAACCCGAAAAGTATAACGGTATTTGGGGCAAATAATAACTTGCTGACTACGATGGGTTCGATGCAACTTCGAAATATCATTGCGGGAGGGGGAATTACTGATATTTATCCAGTTCATCCACGGTTAGATAAAATTCAAGGCTTTAAAGCCTATAGATCAGTACTAGATCTTCCTGTCGTTCCTGATCTTGCATTTCTTATATTACCTACAAAGATAGTTCCTCAAGTCATGGAAGAATGTGGTGAAAAAGGAATAAAAAACTTGGTAATAACTTCTGGAGGGTTTAGAGAAATTGGAAAAGATGGGATAGCATTATCCGCAAAAATAGATGGTATTTCAAAAAGATACAATATGAGATTTGTGGGTCCTAATTGTCTTGGAATATACAATGGATGGTACGGATTTCCTGAAAAACAGAAAGCCTATTTTAACACTTTTTGGCCTTATACTATACCTGAACGAGGAAATATTTCGATTATAAGTCAATCAGGAACCATTGCTGCCCAAACTTTCTGGCATGCGAAAGAGATGGGTGTTAGGATTAGTAAATCGATTTCTGTGGGTAACGAGAGAAATATAGACATGGTAGATTTCTTGGAATATTTCAAAGATGATCCTCAAACTGGTGTGATTGGACTTTACATCGAAGAGATAAAGAGGGGAAAAGAGTTCATTAAATTGGCTAAAAAAATCACACCAAAAAAGCCAATAGTTGCTATATATACTGGAGGAACTATAGCAGCAGAGAGAGCGATCAAGAGTCATACGGGGTCTTTAGGTGGTAACCAAAGGATCTACGACGCAGTTTTCAAAGAAACTGGAATAATTTCTACTAATTCCATAACTGATTTCTTGTATTACTTAAGAACGTTGTCCTTTGCACAAAAGTATAACATATTTATGAAAGGAAATCGAATAGGAATAATTACGGATTCTGGTGGGTCTGGTTCCATGATGGCAAAATCATCTGAATTATATGGATTGGAGATCCCCGAATTTTCTAAGTCGCTAAAGAACGAGTTTTCAGAGTTAATACCATATACAGCAAGTGCTAATAATCCTATTGATGTTACTTTTGATGTAAATTTTTTAAATATATTTTATAAATTTCCAAAAATGTTAATGAAATCGGGTGAAATTGACGCGATAATTATTTGGGGTGTATTTGATTTTGATGATGTAATAGAAACCATTGAAAATTCAGGAATGAGCGTTGATGAGAACGTGAAAAATCTCGGTCTCATGTTAGATAGAACTATTATCAAGCCAATTAAGCTCCTAATGAAAAAGTACTCCATTCCTGTTTATTTTAGTGGTCCATTTCCATATCGATTTTCTTGGTTTCAAAAATTTCTTTCCTATGATATTCCCATTTTTGATTTGTGGGACGCTCCACCTAAATGTCTAAAAATTCTATATGAATATTCAAAATATCGTAAAAAGAATCACTAAATATATTATTTTTTTCCTATATTCAAATTTATAATGATTTTTTTTTGGGTTAATATGAATTATATAATAAATAAGGATAGGATTATGGGATTATTCTACTGAATTTTTGCCAAAACATTGAGGATATGCCAAGTATCGTGCAAAACTATTATGCAAATTATAAAATTATAAAAAATTATTTGCTGATCAATAAATCTTGGTAATATTAGAAGGTTAAACTGTACTTTAAGAAAACATTAAATAATCAGTCTCTTCTTATCTATTTGTAAAATTGATAAAAAAAAATATGTTTGTTTTATAGATAAAAAATGTCTCCTCAGCCATTTGAAGTTAATTATCACTCACTCTTTGAAGATTCTCCTTTATCGATCTTTTTATTAAATTCAAATGGTGAAGTTGTAGATATTAATTCGAAAACTCAAGAAATCTATGGAAAAGAAAGAGATGTAATTCTTAATAAGCAATTTACAGAACTTTTTATGGTACCCGATGAAAGTATTGAAGAAACGAAGAGTATGTTTAAAGATGTTCTTGTTGGCAAAAAATACGGTCCAAAAGACATTCAAATTTTAACATCGAAAGGAAAAAAAATATGGTTAAATATCGTTGCAACACTGATACAAGTTGGAGGAAATCAACTAATTCAAGTAATCACGCAAGATTTGAGAACTCAGAAAGATTTGGAAATGAAACAACAAGATTCACAAGAAATATATAGATTTCTTACTGAAAATACAATTGATTTAATAACTGTAGTTGACTCTGAATTTAAGATTATATACGTTAACTCCACGGTACATGAGAGAAAAATGGGTTATACTGAATCTGAGCTTATAAATACTAACCCCATCAATTTAATCCATCCTGAGGATCAAGAGATCGTTATTAAAAGTTTTAGAACCGTTTTAAAAACCGGCGAAGGCGTCCAAACAGCTAGAATTAAAAATAAAGATGGAAAATACATATGGTTTGAATCAAATGGGAAAG
>Ga0307419_10000289_pt1 | contig 24414 bp, 18 predicted proteins | sample SalMarWE160230MG_2_FD_202512 | JGI IMG/M metagenome (GOLD analysis project Ga0307419, IMG submission 202512) | Salt marsh sediment microbial communities from the Plum Island Ecosystem LTER, Massachusetts, United States - WE1602-30 | ecosystem: Environmental > Aquatic > Marine > Intertidal zone... | reverse complement strand
TTTTTTCATTACTTATAGCTTTTGCACTTTTCTCATCACTCAGCGCTTTCATTATCATTGGTCCGAGAGTCTATTATTCAATGGCAAAAGACGGTCTCTTCTTTAAATCGGTGGCAAAGATCCATCCGAAATTCCAGGTCCCGGCAAATTCAATACTGCTGCAATGCCTCATTGCTGTAATTCTCGTTCTGTCAGGTTCATTCGAGCAGGTGCTCACCTATATGGGTTTTGCTCTCGGCATATTTCCGGTTATGACAGTCATTGGTATCTGGAAACTCAGGAGAAATGATCCGGGAGCCCTGCGCTTGAAGGGATTCCCGGCAACACAAATAATCTATGCAGGCGCCGGCATACTAATTTTAATTCTTTCCTTCCTGGAAAGGCCGGCAGAATCATCCATTGCGCTGCTGACAGTATTAATTGGCATCCCTGCATATTATTTTTTCAAAAGAAGTTCTCAGAAAAGCGTCGAATGAGCAGTTTATCTTCAATTATTTTCTTTTTAACCGTAACGCATTAGAAATCACAGAAACCGAACTGAAACTCATTGCAGTTGCAGCAATCATCGGGCTGAGTAAAATTCCAAAAAAAGGAAATAGGATTCCTGCAGCTACTGGCACACCAAGTATATTATAAAAAAATGCAAAAAAGAGGTTTTGTTTGATGTTTCGCATAACATCACTACTAAGATTCTTCGCATTGGCAATTCCATTCAGGTCGCCTTTTACCAATGTGATTTCGGCGCTTTGCATGGCAATATCAGTGCCTGTCCCCATCGCTATTCCAATGTTGGCCTGAGTCAGTGCGGGTGCATCATTAATGCCATCTCCGGCCATGGCAACTATATGACCTTGTTCCTGTAATTCCTTAACTTTATTGTATTTATCATCAGGCAGACATTCCGCTATAAAACCATCGAGATTTAATTCAGCGGCCACTGCTTTGGCAGTATTCCCGTTATCACCTGTTAGCATAATAACTTTTACTCCCATTTTTTGTAACGATTGAATCGCTTTGGCAGATGATTCCTTTATCCTGTCGGTAACGCCGACAATACCTTCCACTTTATCGTCTAAAATTAAATACATTACAGTTTGTCCTTCAAGCTGCCAATCTTTAACCAGTACCTCCTTTTTATCATTGAGAGATGCCTTAAAGTCTTCCAGTAACCTTTGATTTCCAAGGGCAATCTTTCTCCCCTGATAAATCGCCTGGACGCCTTTGCCTGTAACCGATTCAAAATTATCTAATTTTTTCAACCCTATGGTTTTCTCTTTTGCCCCTTTCACTATGGCTTCGGCAAGTGGATGTTCACTATTTGCATCAATCGAGGCAGCCAGCATTAAAACTTCATCATCGCTTAATGTACCAAATGATTTATATCCTTTCAGGCTTGGTTTTCCTTCAGTAATTGTACCGGTCTTATCAATAATCAGAGTGTCAACTTTATTCATTTCCTCAATGGCACGTGCATCTTTTACCAGAATACCCGTTTGTGCCCCGCGGCCTGTACCAACCATTATTGAAATCGGTGTGGCCAGTCCCAGGGCGCACGGACATGCAATGATTAAAACAGACACAGCATTGACAAATGCATAAACGTAAGCCGGTTGCGGCCCCCATATTGCCCATATCGCAAAGGTAATAAGCGAAATTGCGATAATGATCTGTACAAAATATTTAGCCACTATATCGGCCAGCTTTTGAATAGGGGCTCTCGATCGGCTTGCCTCGTTAACCATCTCGATAATCCGGGCCAGCAGGGTTTCATTCCCTACTTTTACAGCTCTAATTTCAAAAACTGTTTTCCCGTTAATTGTCCCGCCTGTTATTTTGTCGTCTTTCCTTTTATCAACCGGCATGGGCTCCCCAGTGATCATGCTTTCATCAATGACAGCACTACCTTCTGTAATGATCCCATCAACCGGAATCTTTTCACCTGGTTTAACCCGCAGAATATCACCTGCTTTAACCTGTTCCAGAGGAATTTCTTCTTCCTGTCCGTTTCGGATTATCCTGGCGACAGGAGGAACCAGGTTCAGCAAGGCTTTAATGGCGGAATTGGTTTTACCGTGAGCCCTAAGCTCCAGAACCTGCCCCAGTAATACAAGGGTCAGTATCACTGCAGCGGCTTCAAAATACAGATGAACATTTCCATGCATGTCTTTAAACTGTTCAGGGAAAATGGCAGGAAATATGAGTGCAAAAACACTGAACAGATATGCTGATCCTACACCAATGGAGATCAACGTCCACATATTGGGCATCCACCGGCGTATTGAACTCCAGCCCCGCTTAAAGAAAACCCGGCCTGAGTAGAAGACTACAGGTGTGGCTAACAGGAATTCAATCCAGCTCCATACTTTTTTTGAAGCAATATTTTCAAGATGAAGAAAAGGGATCATGTCGGACATTGCAATTATAAATACAGGAATACTTAATGCAAGTGCAATCCAGAATTTCCGAAGCATTTTTTTGTAGGCAATCTCTTCTTCGCTGGTTTCTTCTCCTTTTTCGGGTACCAGGGTCATACCACATATCGGGCAGTCACCGGGTTTATCTTTTCTTATCTCAGGATGCATGGGGCAGGTATATACTGTTCCGGATCCGGATAAGTGAACTGATTCGAGCTTTTGCAAATGCATGCCGCAAACCGGGCAATCACCGGGTTCAGGATAAGTCTTGTCACCCTCGCACAGCATAGTGCAATAATATCTGTCCCCGCTACCCATATCCTTAGGCACGACCGGCGCAGGTTTATGCTCATGATCAGCATGATGATGATGTTCTTTGCCTTTGTTATCGTCTTCAACCTTAACCAGGTACATGTTGCACACAGGACAAGTACCAGGCTTATCATACACCTTATCTCCTTCGCAATGCATCGGACATATATACCCTGACACTTCTTCCACTAAGGTGGATTCTTTCATTTTATACGAGTATTACAAAATTTAACAAACGCCTTTAAAATCAATAAAAAATATATCCTCAACCTGGAGGCGTAACTGACTTTACATTACAAGACGGCTTTTTGTTTTATTGTTATTCACTTACCGGAACAAGGTGCATATTGCATACCGGGCAATTACCCGGTTTATCATATACCTTATCACCTTCACAATGCATAGGGCAATAATATTGTACTTTTTCATTTTTCCCTGAATCATGTTCATGGTCATGTTGATGTTCCGAATGGGAATGTGAAGCCTGAGTTTTTAAATTTTTCATAATGCTTAAATATTTAATTATGTTTATATAATATATTATCTAAAAATCAAACAAAAATTAAACAAGTTTGTTAATTCCTTATTAATTATTCCTGAATTTCACAACAATAGTCATTGATTATTAGTCTAATAGCATTGTCAGGTGATTTTCAATGCAATTATAGATATGTCTATTCTATTTTGCATTTACGTTTTAACATAAAACATAAAGCCAAAATCAATGCTGACAATATCTTTCACCTTAACCAAACCCATAAACTTAACAGGAGGGGTAAGATGAAAATCCGATAATCTGATTTTTTCTATACCAGAAATATATACTTTGTCGCCTTCGCAGTGGCTTGAAGTACTTGGGATTACATAACTTTTGGCAACTCCTGCTATATTTATAATAATCTGGTGGTCAGTACATGCTATCCCTGAGAAAATACGATTCAGATGAACATATGGAATTTCAATGGTAATATCGGGATATTGATCAGCTTTTAACAATTTCAAAAAGTCATTATATATCAATTTATTCCTTGTTTCCAATGATCTGACAGGGATTGATATTTTATAATAATTATTTAGATTAGTTGTGTCAATCGGTTCTTTGATTAGAAAAGCCTGGTTAGCGGCATATTCCAGCCTGAATTCAAATTGATTGATGTTGGTACTTCCTGATATTTCTACAAAGCTGTTACATTTGCTTCTTTCTGAGGAATCAGACGACAACTTTCCCTGTGCAAAATCACCATGAATTGCAAAACCTATCGTAAGAATAGCCAAAACAAAACCCCTATAACTGCCTATTCCTGATATCATTACAATTTTATCTTAAATATTGGTTCAATAGGAATATTCATTGTATAGCACATGTTGATCTTATGATTCTTCAATGTAAAAGGTATCAAAATGAAACTGCAGCTTCAAACATAAACCCGTTAAATCCTGCATCAGGACCATAACTTGAAATAAAATCCGTATACTTCTGATTCACATATTCAACTTTTAAAACAGTAGATTCGAGAATAAACCAACCGGCACCAGCCTGAATTCTGTTGACTGACTGGTTGAGTGCAGAGTACAAATCAGTATTCCCTTTTACGAGGTTATATCTGAGTCCTCCATAAAACTGGTCAGTGCCGCCGAACCTGTAAATTCCTTCTGCAGCTATTTGTGAAAATTTGAATTCATTGCCCGATAAATAATTTCCCTTTGCCGTCTCATAAGTACCAAAAAACTCAGCGCTTTTGAATTTGGCAAATAAGTTGAACATAATCGAATTATCTTTATTTGTCGTTCCAGGGCCCCATCTTCCTGTGGTATGATCACTTGAAATGTCGACATCAGATGCTGAATTAGTCTCTCTTTTCATTACAAGATAGTACCTCGATCCGGTTCTGTCACCATAGTAAATAGAGCCTGAATAATGCTTTGGCGCGTGATAACCTGAGAGGGTAAACCGCAGACGCAAATCATCATTAAACTGTTTATCATAACCCGCCTTCCAATAATAAGCAAAATATTTGGCAGCGTCATATGCGGTGTAGGTATTGTTATTGAAACGTACCAGCAAAGGATTCAGTGTGCCTTCAGTAACTGCTCCCATAGCTATGATGCCTTTACTGCGGAACATTACCTCCATGGAAGGTGAAGTAGTAAAACCATCCATGATGTAGTTGCCTACAAAGCTGTTTCTGATAACGTCGCCGTTATCCGAACGACGGGAGTGTTCATCCCCATAGTTTATTTCCATATCTCCGATACGGATGGTAAGATAATTCATCAGCTTATCTACTGCCGGCGATTTTAGAAAAGGCAATTTGTCAATCAGTAAATATCCTCCTTTTACCCAGGTATCAGCATGATGACGTGACGAGAGGTAAGTGACAAGATTAAGTTTAATTCCTTCCGCCAGAACAACATCGAGGTTTAGGTTCGCAGTCGGTAAATTGACTCCTGTTCCCAGGGGAATAAGGGTGCTGTCAGCATGATGCTTAAGTGCCTGATACTGGATGGCAAACGCTCCTCCAATACTGACTTTTGGTTTAGTAAAGCCCTCGCCGGTTAATTTCGGGTCTTCGAATTGCTGGCTGATTGCATAACTTGATAATGACAGAAATATTAATCCTGTTAATACTTTTTTCATTTTAAGCGATTTATTTTTATTCAATAATATGTTACAATTGTTTGAAATTCAGGATGTAGGTAACGGTAATCTCTTTCCCTGTTTTTAGTGCGCCAAGCATAGCAGTAGGAGGTTGTATTCCAAAGTCGGTCATATTAATTTTTTGCGAACCCTTAATCTGCAGCTTTTTATTACCGGAATATTTGCCGGAAAATTGTAGGTTGATCTTTTTAGTTATTCCCGCCAGCTTCAGCTCACCAGTTGCCGTTCCACTAAAGGTTTCATTCGTCATTCCAACTTTAACGGCTGATAACAGGTTGAACGTAATCTGAGGGTATTTATCAGATTTTAATGCATTTTGCGCTTTTTTATTCATTAATGATTGGTCAGCCTTTATACTTTTAGATGCCACTGTTAATTGAAGCTCCTTAATTGATAAAAGCTTATTGCCGGTTTCCGCTGTTAGTTTGCAGTCAACTTTTTCAACTTTCATCTCCCAGTCATGTAATGAAGAAATACCCTTTACAGTCATTACGCTGCTGTCAGGTATCAGCTCAAAAACCTGTTGTGCCTGAACTTTATAACCGAAAATCAATATAAAAATTAAAAATGCACTCTTTAACAGAAGCGTTTTTCTGTTACAATTTATGGGTAATTTACAATGAGGTGACTCTAAACCAGTAGTTATCCCCAATCGTAAATCAAATAAGATTTTTTTGAACATAAGATTGATTTTTTATAATTATTCCCCCGTGAAAAAGAATTTGCGGTAAGATACTTGCTGTTTTTTAATTAATACATCCTATTTTGAAGAATAGTTTTGTATATAGCTTTGTTCAGACACAAGAAACTGTCAATTTATTCCTCAACAAGACTTCGGCGGGGCTCAGTCGAGTCGCAATGGAGAACCAGGTTTAAGAGCCATGCGAAGCCATTGCACTCGAGGTGATTCATTAAATCAAACAAAAGTTAAACAAGTTTTTCAATCACATTTTTTAATTTTTGCTGAATTTCACCGGCAATATTCATTAATTCCGGATTCGTAATTGCCAACATGGAAGCAACCGGATCGACAGCAGCTACCTCAATAGAGCCATCAGATTTATCCTGAATAATCACATTGCAAGGTAACATAACACCTATTTTATCCTCTTTCTGAAGAGCTTTATAAGCATAAGCCGGGTTACACGCACCCAGAATTTTATATTTCCGGAAATCGACACCAAGTTTTTCCTTTAGCTTTTCGTGTATATCTATTTCTGACAACACACCAAAACCCTCTTTCCTGAGTTCTTCGGTGACTTTTTCTACTGCGTCTTCAAAAGTGTAACTCGTTGTTTTTTCAAAATAATACTTCATAATCATTTATGTTTATTGGTTATTCCTGTTTTGCGTCATTCCGCCCCGGACTTGCATCCTGTTGATCCAATGTCTGGCTAATGATGTATCCGGTTTATGGAATTATTATGATCCATCATTTCATTCATGAATTCATTCAACAGTTCCCGGGTGTTCAGGATTTGATTGAATGCTTCCTCTTTTTGTTGTTCGTTGGCTGTCAAGTAAATCCGTGAATTGCTCATATCCGAACAGCTTGTAAATACGATTCCAGCCATTAATGCCAGGCTAAGGTTCAAAATTACGGTATGTTAATCCGGTAGATGTTGTACAATTCCTTAAACAATTTACATAATTCTCATATTTTCAGATATATCAATTGATTTTTGTTTTCCGGGCAGTCAGCCAACTCTTTCAGCTGGCATTTGGAACAAGTTCCATCTTTATCCAGGCTGCCAATATAATCGGCCAACTATGGCCAGAGCCACTGGCTCTTCCATTCAGTGAATATGTGTCTGCCCCATACTGTTTAACGTTAAAACTGACATTAATAAAATAATTGACATTAGCGTTTTCATGGCAAAAAATATTAATTTTTTAATGTTGATATTATAATTACAGAGCATTGAGGAATAGCAGGTCTGTAAACCTGCCGTGAAATTCTATAAAGCTAAATTGATAATATTCCTTCTTCATCAGTTCTTACTTTGTATACATTATCGACAGGAGATATCAGGATCATCCCGTCTCCGCTATAACCGGTCCGGCCGGATTGCCGGATAATTGAAACTACATTCTTTACATGTTCCTTTGACACCAGTATTTCAATTTTTATTACTTTGTAAGCTTCAGCAAAAGGATACTTTGCACTGATATGAACTTTTTCGTGATCAACATATTGTCCGGTTCCTTCACATTCGATCATTGTCATACAACAATAGCCGGAACTTGTTAAAGCATTGTAAACACTTTCCACCTTTCTCTGCCTGATATATGTTTTTATAAGTTTCATGACCTTAAATTTTAGCAACTGTTATAAACCTTTCCATTTTTTAATATTTCAGTGTCTCTCGTGTTTCACCGCATGTGAGCATAGCATCTCCATAATAAGGATTCCGGATCTCATTGGTTTCACTTAACCAATAAGCTCCCTTATTTTCATTCATCATGGGACAGAACTGGTAATAGACTGTTTTTCCCATTAGGCTGAAAGTTTTTATTGCCTTGTAGAACACATTATTGAAAACGGAAAATGTCTTCCGTTTTCCCTCTAAATCATCTGATGATGCAATTTGTTTGAGGTGACTGTCAAGATTGGGCAACAGGTCCATCCATGTAGTCATTGCATCACCCTTAAGAAGATGCATATCCGTTTTGGCCAGGGCCTGTAGAACATCTTTTGCAGCTTTTTTTACCTTCGTTTCGTCGCTCTGAACAAAAGCATTTTTTAAAACAATATACTTGTCATAAACGGTGTTGAGTTGCATCGTAAAATCCATGCTTATATCCATTTTCACCGGAGTCCCGGTAGTTTTTTTGTTTAGAGTATCGCTCCTTGATTTTGCACCGGCAGATGGCATATCCATTTCCTGCTTATTTTGTTCCGTACCTGATTTAGAATCACCAGGCATTATCATTCCCGGCATGGTATTAGTTTTACCTCCTTCGGGGTTCATCATGCTCGGTAGTCCCTGAAGCTGAGCGGCTGCATCAATTTTGAATGTCCCATTTACAGCAATTTCCTCACCTTCGGATAAACCATCGTCTATCACATAGAAATTTCCGGCCTCCGGGCCCAGAGTAACCTGACGGTAAAGAAAAGTCGGGTTTTCACGATCAGGAACTTTCACATAGACCACTGAACGTTTGCCTGTCCATAAAATGGACGATTTTGGGATCAACAACTCATGGCTGCCCTCAGCAATTCTGGATTGAATTGTACCCTTTACAAACATCTCAGGTTTAATCTCCAGTTTGGGATTGTTCATTTCCACCCTGACTTTGGCCACACGGGTGGAGGCATTGATAAAAGGATCGATAAAAGTGATTTTACCGGAATAAGTTTTACCGGGCAGCGATTGGATCGTAAAATCTGCCTGATCACCTTTTTTAATCCAGGGAATATCGCTTTCATAAGCATCGAATAACACCCATACATGGCTCAAGTCAACCACCTGGAACAGTGCCATGCCTTCTTTTACATAGTCGCCCAGGGCAACATGCCGCATGGTTATCGTACCGGTGACAGGGGAGTTAACATCAAAATAGAGTTGAGGTTCGCCCAGTTTTTCAATGGCTGAAATTTGTTCATCGCTCAAGTCCCACAGTTTTAATTTACCTTTTGCCGCGGTGTATAATGCCGGACGTGATTCTTTGTAGCTTACTGCTTCGAGCAGTTCGCGTTGCGCGGTAACCAGCCCGGGAGAGTAGATAGTGGCCAGCTTTTCCCCTTGCTGAACATGCTGTCCTGTGAAGTTGATAAACAATTTCTCAATGCGTCCGCCAAAACGGGCAGTTAGTTCCGTAATATTCCGTTCGTCAGCCTGCACTTTCCCTTGCAGATAAAGTGATTTTTCAGGGGATCCCCTTTTAACGATCATAGTATGAACCTCGGCCAGCTTTGCTGCAGATTCCGTCATGACGATCGCATTGGGATCTATCTGTTCTTCATCAGGGGTCAGCGAATTCAGGGGAATCAGATCCATGCCGCAGATGGGGCATTTCCCCGGTTTGTCCATTCTTATCTGGGGGTGCATGGAGCAGGTCCAGATGGTTGCCAATTCAGTTTCATGATCATGTCCCTCAAGAACTTCTGTATTGCTGCCAGACATTGTAGTTTTTCCCGATGAATGGAAAAGCAGCCAGCCGAAAAACAACCCAACCACAAACACGGATAAAACCAGAATGTAGTTTTCTTTTATTTCCCTGATAATCTCTTTCCCGTTTAATTGAAATATTCCTTTTTTCATTTTTGTATTCATTTATAAACCGTAGACGTATTAAAATATATAATCACCAAACTTACACACTGGCATTATTCCCCCATTAAATAACTGATAAACGAAATCGCAGCCTGTTTGTCGGCACGGGCTTTCTCCGTTTCGAGCTCGTATATCAGCAACTTACGTTCCATGCGAAGGATTTCCTCAAAGTTTTTGCTGCTGGTTAAATATTCAGTTTCCAATAATTTCAACGACTTTCGGGACAGCTCTGCCTGTTTTTCATTCAGAATTACCCGTCGTTTGGCATCGGAAAAGTCTTTCCAGGTCTGCTCAAAAACGGTCCCGAGTACATTCTGTTTATTTAATTTTTCTTCCTTCCTGGCTGTCTCCATGTAAACAACTTCGTTCAACATCGATTTATACTTGTTACGATACAGAGGAATTGTCATGCCAACTGTTGGGAGCATTATGGCATCGGTACCAGCCATATTATTATCCCCTCTGCCTACGATGGTATAGTCAACTCCGATTCTAAAATCAGGCTTGCCTGCCAAACGGGCTATTTCCTGCTTATAGCGGAAAGATCCGGCCTGCAGATCGAGGCTCAATAACTGGTGGTTCTGCGCCATAATACTATCCCTAATGGCCTCTTTGTCAAGATTTGGTTCACTGCCCCACAACTGTTGCGGAATTTTTACAGGTGATGAAGTATCCGTATTTAGAAGGTTATTAAACATGATTTGGAGTGTTCCATATTTGTCTTTTAACAATGTCTGTTGATTTTCCAGGTCTCCAATTTCAATTTCAATCCGGTACTCATCGACTACCGATACCATTCCTGCTTCAACTTTAATGAGTGCAAGTTTTCGAAATGAGTTAAGCAGGGTCAGGTTTTCTTCAGTAACAGTAATAGCTTTACCTGTAAAATAGAGATTGTAATAAGTACTTCTTACATCATTAAACAGCATTGATTTAGCTTCCTCAAAAGCCTCGTATTTTGCTTTCGCCATCTGTACAGCCGAGTTTTCTCTGGCTTTCAGTGTGCCAAACCAGGGAAACATTTGGGAGGCCGAAATTTTAAATTGTTGCGGGCCAACACGGGTTTCCACCGGCTGAATAAAGTACCCGAAAGCCAACTGCGGATCGGGCAGGGATTTTACCTGCGGTGCAACTTCGAGCGCGGCCATGTACTCGTTGAACCGGGCTTTTAATCCCGGATTATTTTTTGCAGCGGTTTGCAGATAGTTGCTCAGGTCATCTTGTGCTGAAACCATTGAAGAAACAAGCAAGAACAAGATTCCTATTACAACATTATACATCTTCATGGTTTTAGACATTTTGTTTTTAAAATTCTTTTTTCATCTTTCCTTCCTGCCACATGCTGTAAAGTACAGGTACTACAAACATAGTCATCACCTGAATTAACATTCCGCCAAAAGATGGAATTGCCATGGGCACCATAATATCGGATCCTTTTCCTGTAGAGGAAAGAATTGGCAACAGCGCGATGATAGCACACGATGCAGTCATCATGGCTGGCCGTACCCTCTTTTGTCCTGCAATAGCCACTGATTCACGTATTTCGTGTATCGTTGCTGGTTTTCGTTCTGCAAATACCTGGTGAATATAAGTGCCCATAATAACCCCGTCGTCGGTAGCTATGCCAAACAGGGCAATAAACCCGACCCAGACCGCAACGCTCAGGTTAATGGTACCCATCTGGAATAACTCATGGATATTTACTCCGGCAACATCGAAGTTGAGAAACCAGGTTTGGCTGTATAACCATATCATTATAAAACCTCCTGAGAAGGCTACAAGTATTCCGGAAAAGGTCATCAGCGAAATAGTTACGGAGCTAAACTGAAAGTAGAGGATCAGAAAAATCAGAATAAGTGAAATAGGAACAACGATCAGCAATCGTTTGGTTGCCCTGATTTGATTCTCATAATTTCCGGTAAAAATATAACTTACGCCGGCCGGCAGGGCGAATTCGCCGGATTCCATCTTAGTATTAAGATAGTCCTGCGCACTCTCAACCACGTCTACTTCGGCATATTCAGGTTTTTTGTCAAAGATGACGTAGCCAACCAGAAAAGTGTTTTCACTTTTAATCATCTGTGGTCCACGGGTATAATTAATTTCGACCAGCTCACCCAGTGGTATTTGTACACCGGCAGGTGTTGGTATAAGGATTCTTTTCAGATCTTCGGGATTATCTCTTAATTCCCGTGCATAGCGCAGACGCACCGGGAATCGTTCACGCCCTTCAACTGTTGATGTTAACTGCATCCCTCCGATCGCACTGCTTAAAACGGCTTGCATGTTTTGAACAGTTAACCCGTAACGTGCAATAGCCTTCCTGTTGATTTTCATTTCGAGATATGGTTTACCTACCACCCGGTCAGCGAAGACCGACATTGGTTCAACCCCTTCAACCTGTTTTAATTGGCTTTCAATTTCATAGCCCACCTTTTCAATTGTTTCGAGGTCGGGTCCAAATACTTTTATTCCCATTGGTGCCCTCATACCTGTTTGCAGCATCACAAGGCGGGTCTGGATAGGTTGTAGTTTTGGCGCCGATGTTAAACCGGGAATGGTAGCCTGTTTAATAATCTCTTTCCAGATGTCGTCAGGTGTTTTAATGGTCTCACGCCATTGACGGAAATACTTCCCATTCTTATCACCGGTCAGGTTAGTTTGCTCAATCAACCTGAATCCATCCGTTTTTGGATTGTAAATACTGCCATCCTTCAAAATATATGCATCATTCTTATCCACCTTGAAACGCATGCGATGTCCGGCTTCGTTTAATATATATTCTGATTTATAATTGATCACGTTTTCGTACATAGAGGTTGGTGCAGGGTCGAGCGCAGAATTCACCCTTCCCCATTTGCCCACCACGCTCTCTACTTCGGGAATGGAATTGAGTCTTTTGTCCAGAAGTTGAATAACCTCCAGGTTCTCAGCAATACCCGAATGTGGCATAGTAGTCGGCATAAGTAAGAACGAACCCTCATCCAGAGCCGGTATAAATTCTTTACCAACCCCCGGAAAAAGAGCATCAGCAGCTTTCCAGAACCTGCTGTTTTTTATTGAATCGGGCATGAAGCCGAATATACTACTGAAACCTGTCCATGTCATAATACCAAGTAATACGACTGTCATTGGAATGGCCAGGAATTGCCATTTGTGCGAAAGACACCATTTTAAGATTTGTGAATAGAAATGTACTATGGTCATTAAAACACCAAGTATAATACCTACCAGGGTAATTAAAAACAAGAAATTAGTAAGGAAAGTGTTTTGGGCACCCAATGGCATCCAGACCCTGGTCAAAAAATAGAGAACTACTGCAAGTGTTAATACTATATTTATATAATTGACATACTTTCTTTTTCCAGGAGGCCAGCGTTCTTCCAGCACATTGTTTATACCAACGGCTATTAAAACCATTGCAATAAGGTTTCCGGTCAAAATAGTCAGAATAACTCCTGCAACTGCTAAAATTGAGTTGAATACAATTTTTATCTTCTTTTTATCAAACCTGATTGAAAAAATCAGGTTTGCCAGAGCGGGAATAAAAACGATACCGATAAACAATGCCGATATCATGGCAAATGTTTTGGTGAAAGCCAATGGCCGGAATAATTTTCCTTCAGCAGCCTGCATGGCAAAAACGGGAAGAAAACTGACAATGGTTGTGGCTAATGCTGTAATTACGGCACTGGCAACCTCAACGGTGCCATTATAAATTACTGTCAGAAGTCTTTCCCCCCGGACTCCAATGTTCTCTTTCATGTCGAGATGCCTGATGATATTTTCGGTAAAAACTATCCCGACATCAACCATAACACCTATAGCAATAGCAATACCTGATAATGCGACAATGTTGGCATCCACCCCAAACCGGCGCATGGCAATAAAGGTCATTAATACCCCGATGGGAAGCAAACTTGATATCAAAAGTGAGGCACGTAAATTCAATACCAGTACAATAACCACCAGGATACTGATCAGTATCTCGAGTGACAAAGCTTCCTCCAGGGTCCCCAGAGTTTCCTTGATCAATCCGGTCCGGTCGTAAAAAGGTACAATCGTAACTTTTGATACGGTGCCATCATCAAGTGTTTTTGAGGGTAAGCCGGGGGCTATCTCAGCAATTTTAACCTTTACATTGTCGATAGCCTTCAGCGGATTTGCCCCGTACCTGGCTACTACAACACCTCCAACTGCTTCAGCACCACCTTTATCAAGCCCTCCGCGTCGCGTAGCCGGTCCGAAATTGATTTTTGCCACATCCTTTAAACGGACAGGCACATTGCCATGAACGGCTACTACGCTTTCTTCCAGGTCTTCCAGACTCTTGATGTAACCAAGCACCCTGACGAGATATTCCACCCTGTTAAATTCAATTGTACGTACCCCTATATCCAGGTTGCTGTTTTTGACAGCTGTCATAATCTCCACCACATTAACGCCATATGCTTTCATGGCATTCGGGTCAATGTCGACCTGGTACTCTTTTACAAAACCACCGATGGATGCAACTTCGGCTACTCCTGTAGCAGAAGTGAGCGAATATCGAACGTAAAAATCCTGAATAGTACGGAGTTCCTGGGGATCCCATCCTCCGGTCGGTTTTCCGGTTTTGGGATCGCGCCCCTCCAGCGTGTACCAGTATATCTGGCCAAGTGCTGTAGCATCCGGTCCAAGTGCCGGTGTAACGTCGGCAGGCAGCGTCCCTGAAGGCAGAGAGTTCAGCTTCTCCAATATACGGGTTCGGCTCCAGTAAAACTCTATATTTTCATCGAAAATGATGTAGATGCTTGACAAACCGAAAATGGAACTGCTTCGAATGGTTTTTACTCCCGGAATTCCCAGCAGCGAAGTTGTCAGCGGATAAGATATCTGGTCTTCAATATCCTGAGGTGACCTTCCGGGCCATTCGGTATATACTATTTGCTGGTTTTCTCCAATATCAGGTATGGCATCTACCGGTACCGGATCGGACGGCAGAATGCCTGTGTTCCATCCAAACGGCGAATTGATGATTCCCCAACTTATAAGAATGATCAGTATAAGGAAGGTAACCAGCTTATTTCCTAAAAAGAAATGAATAATTTTATTCAGCATGACAGCCGTTCATTATGTACACGATATTAGTTATGCGACATGCCTTCCATAGGATGTTGTGTCCGGGTAGAATCGGACATGGCACTTTCCTTCGTTACCAGTTCCATTCCGCAAATAGGACAATCGCCCGGCTTATCACTGACAACCTCAGGATGCATGGGGCAGGTGTACTGAACCGTTGCCACCTCTTTAGTCGCTGGTTGTTTTTCTTTAGATGAGTTGTTTCCGCATGAGTTGAACATTACAACTGCAAGCGAAACAAAAACCATAAGTAAAAGACCTTTTTTCATTGTTTTAAGTATTTAAATTGTGATTACTAAAGATTCAATTAAAATAAAACAATTATTACAAATGAGTGTTATCTCATTTCCATTATAGTAGATAAGAGGAAATATCAGATACGTAAGACACAAATGCCGGAGAGGTCCACACAGGTGGACATTAGTACTCCCGGTGGTCTTGCTTTGAAAGATAATGATATTAAAGATGATTCCGGGTATAAAGGATACCGTGCAGTAATCGGGAAAATCTTATAATTGTATTGATCAAAGTCAGAGATATCATAAAAAAATGGTTTATAATTGCTGTCGGTCCGGCACAAAGTTACTACATCATCGCAACAGTTGGGTGTAATACTGTTCCCGGGGAGGGCCGGCCTCTTTTCCGGACCTTCCATCCCGCAGGAAGCCAGTTTGCCTGAAAATGAAATCAGTGAAGCAGCAACTTCTCCACCGCAAAAGTGTGTTGCGATAGTAATGGGTAACATTGTTGACGCCATCAAAAGCACCATTAATATTGAAAAACCTTTTTTCACTGGTTGTATAACAAACAAAATATTAAAATGTTTTGCCTGAAAGTAAATTTTCCCTGAAAATCCCTGCCAGATCGCGGATAGTGATCTTAACCGGATCAAGATACCAGTGGTGGATGCCATAGGTGAATGCAATACCCGGGGTCTTTTCAGGGATCCTTTCTTCATGTGCCATAAGTACTTCAACAGAGAATAAACCATGAACCGGTTTTGCACCATGGGTGTGGATATCAATATAATCGCCTGTACCGGGAAGATTCATCATAACAGACTTCCAATAACAGAAATGCCTTTCTCGATGCGTTTAAGAGTCTCCTCCTTTCCTATCCACGAAATAATATCAAACATGTGGGGACCGCGGGATGCACCGACAATTACCAGCCTGAAAGCATTCATTACAGCCCCTGTGTTGTATCCTTTTTCTGCAATCCAGCTTTTTACAGCTTCTTCAATAACTGCAGGTGTGAATTTATCCAGTCCTTCAAGAAGCACTTTAAGTTCAAACAGTTGTCCGGGTGTTTCTGGGAGCCACCGTTTTTCTATTACCTCGCTGTCATACGACTGAGGTCTCCTGAAGAAGAAATCCGTTTCATGCCATATATCCTTAACAAAGCTTACTCTCTCCTTTACCAGGCTGATTATGTTTTCAAGATCGCCTATATCGTGATGATGACCCTGTGCTCTTAAGTAATCCCTGAATTCAAGTGCCAGCTGGTTATCACTTTTTGACTGCAGATAATAATGGTTGAACCATCTGGCTTTTTCCGGATCAAACCTTGAACCTGATTTGTGAACTCTCTCAATAGAGAAGGCATCAATAAGCTCTGTTATGCTGAAGATTTCCTGTTCCGTTCCCGGATTCCATCCCAGCAGGACCAGCATATTTACAAAAGCCTCAGGATAGTATCCCTCTTCCCTGTACCCTTTTGCCGTTTCGCCATAAGGCCAGTATAAAGGAAATACAGGGAATCCCATTTTATCACCGTCGCGTTTGCTTAATTTTCCTTTACCGTCGGGTTTCAAAAGAAGCGGAAGGTGTGCAAAAAGCGGAGAATCCCATCCATAGGAACGGTAAAGCATGACATGCAGGGGTAGCGACGGCAGCCACTCTTCACCCCTGATGACATGACTTATTTCCATAAGATGATCATCAACAATGTTGGCCAGGTGATAGGTTGGCATTCCGTCCGATTTGAAAAGGACCTTATCATCCAGCGTTCCGGTGTTTACTACAATGTGTCCGCGGATCAGATCATCGAAATGAATATCTTCATCTGACGGCATTTTGTAACGGATCACATAGGGTTCCCCCTTGTCAAGCATATCCTTCCACCTTGTTTCAGGCAAAGAAACTGAATTCAGTAACCTCTCCCTCACCGATGAATTGTAGATAAATGTTTTACCCTTTTTTTCCGCATCGGTTCTTAATTTGTCAAGCTGGCCGGCGGTATCAAAAGCATAGTATGCATGACCTTTCTCAACCAGATTATCAGCATATTGCCTGTACAGATGCAGTCTTTCACTCTGCCTGTATGGCCCATACTTTCCTCCTTCGTTGACACCCTCATCTGCTATTATTCCACACCATTTAAGCGAATCAAAAATATATTCTTCTGCTCCTTCAACAAATCTTGCCTTGTCAGTATCCTCAATCCTGAGTATGAAAACACCATTGTTCCCTTTTGCAAAGAGATAATTATAAAGTGCTGTCCTTACACCTCCGATATGCAGAGGACCTGTTGGACTTGGAGCAAAACGTACCCTAACTTGTTGCATATAGCTTAAAATCAAATATAATAATACAAAGATAGGTAAACCTGATCATATTTTACAGAAAGGATGGCACCATGTTCTGATACTGCATTTTTGTACTAACTTTGTGTATTGCCTGAATTTTAAACTGCCTAAAAATATTGATGTATGACAATGATGAAAGCTCTTGTAAAAGCCCTTCCTGAAAGAGGTTTATGGATGCAGGAGGTCCCCGTTCCTGATCCCGGCGTCAATGATGTAATTGTAAAAGTGAAAAAGTCAGCAATTTGCGGGACAGATCTTCATATTTACATGTGGGATGAATGGTCGCAAAAAACCATAAAGACTCCCATGGTGATCGGGCATGAATATATGGGTTATATCGATAAAAAAGGAGCCGGCGTCACCAATCTTAAGATCGGTGACAGGGTTACCGGTGAAGGGCATCTTGCCTGCGGTCATTGTCGTAATTGCAGGCGCGGTAAAGAACATGTCTGTGAAAACTCTGTGGGTATCGGCGTTCACATTGACGGGTCTTTCGCTGAATATGTACGTATCCCCGCATCGAATATAGTACCTCTCGATCATCGTATATCTGACGAATGGGCAGCAATAATGGATCCGTTTGGAAATGCCACTCATACTGCCCTGTCATTTCCACTCCTTGGAGAAGATGTACTGATAACCGGATCAGGTCTGATAGGAAGCATGGCTGTTGCCATAGCAAAATATTCCGGTGCAAGATTCATTGTTGCCAGCGATCTCAGCGATTACCGCCTCGATATTGCCAGGAAAATGGGTGCAACACTCACAGTAAATCCCTCGCGCGGAGAAAAGATATCTGACGCTGTCGAAAAGCTGGGAATGAGAGGTTTTGATGTCGGCCTCGAGATGTCAGGTTCCCCAAAAGCCTTCATCGAAATGATAAATAACATGTATAACGGCTCATCTATTTCACTGCTGGGAATTCTACCATCGGATTTCGAAGTACCCTGGAGCGATATCATTTTTAAAGCTATCACCCTGAAAGGGATCTACGGCAGAGAGATGTGGGAGACCTGGTATAAAATGGAGATGATGATTATAGGAGGAATAAACCTCGACCCTGTAATTACTCATCGTTTTAATATTGACGATTTCCAGAAAGGATTTGACATCATGGAAGAAGGTAATTGCGGAAAGGTTATACTTAATTGGGATTAGCTTTTTTAACTTTGTGTTACTTGGTGTCTTGGTGACTTAGTGGCTTCTTTCTTGCCACCAAGACACAAAGTCACCAAGATTCACCAAAAAAATTGATTTTAAAATTGTTAAATATCATAATATATGTACAGGGATTACCAGAAACATCTGATTAAGATTATTGATGAGATCAAAGAAGCTGGTCTTTATAAAAATGAAAGGGTAATTGTATCTCCGCAAGGAGCTGAAATTGTGCTTGATACAGGGCAGAAAGTGCTTAACTTCTGTGCCAACAACTACCTGGGGCTTTCAAATAATCCTGAGCTCATAGAGGTTGCCAGGGCTGCCCTGGAAGATCATGGTTATGGTATGTCATCCGTACGATTCATCTGCGGAACAACCGATCTTCATAAGGAGCTGGAACGGAAAATAGCAAAGTTCTTCAACACAGAAGACACAATATTGTACGCTGCATGCTTCGATGCCAACGGAGGAGTCTTTGAACCTTTGCTTACAGCGGAGGATGCGATAATTTCCGACGCACTGAACCATGCTTCCATAATTGACGGAGTACGTCTTTGTAAAGCTCAGAGATACAGGTACGAAAATGCAAACACGGAGGACCTTGAAAAGCAATTGAAACTGGCAAAGACCCAGCGCTTCAGGCTTATTGTCACCGATGGTGTATTTTCGATGGATGGGAATGTTGCTCCGCTTAAAAGAATTGTTGAGCTGGCGGAATTGTATGATGCGATGGTGATGGTTGATGAATCCCATTCTGCAGGTGTTGTGGGTGAGACAGGAAGGGGAGTAACGGAGCTTTTCAATATCATGGGACAGGTTGAAATAATAACAGGAACCCTCGGAAAAGCATTTGGCGGTGCTATCGGCGGCTTCACGACAGGCAGGAAAGAGATCATTGAACTCCTCAGGCAGAGATCACGGCCGTATCTATTCTCTAACTCAATACCGCCCATGGTGGCAGCTGCCGGAATTAAGATGGTTGATATGATGACCGAAACAAACAACCTGCAGGATAAGCTGCACATGAATTCAGAGTATTTTATCAGCAGGATGACTCAGCTTGGTTTTGATATAAAGCCCACAAAATCTGCAATTTGCGCTGTAATGCTTTATGATGCAAAACTGTCACAGGATTTTGCCGCCAGGCTCCTGGAAGAGGGCATTTATGTCATTGGATTTTATTATCCGGTCGTTCCGAAAGGTGAGGCAAGAATAAGAGTTCAGCTCTCGGCAGCCCATGAGAGAGAACATCTTGATAAAGCCATTAAAGCCTTTGAAAAGATCGGAAAAGAACTTGGAGTAATAAAGGAACAGAAATGAATCCCTTTATTTTTCAGATATACAGAATACTTGTTCCAAAGCCATTAAGAACCAGAATTCTTAAAAAGAGCCTCAGGAAAAAGATCATTAATTATTATTCTTCTCTACCTGAAAATATGGTAAACAATGAACAGAGGGAGGTACTCGAATATCTTGAGAACAATTGTGTTACCATATTTCCCTATCAATTTCGCAAAAAGTATACTCCTGAAAATGTTGAAGTTAAATATGATTCGTCGTTAGGTATGTTCTATGTATTACAGGATGGTAAAAAGCTTTATTTCAAAAAGTCCTGGAAAGTAAAACAAATAAAACAAGTTTTTGCAGATCTGTCAGGAGACCAGGATCCCCAAAGTCCTCACCGCTATCTGTCAGAAGACTTTAATTTAGGACCTGATGATGTGATTGCAGATATCGGATCAGCAGAAGGTATGTTTTCGCTTTCATTGATCGAAAAGGTAAAAAAGATCTACCTGATCGAATGTGACATCGGCTGGATAAAGGCTCTTAATGCAACATTTGCTCCCTGGAAAAATAAAGTTGAGATAATAGACAAATATGCTTCCGATATTGATGACGATAAGCATATAACCCTTGATACTCTCATCAGGATGAATAATGACATTACATTCCTGAAGATAGATGTTGACGGAGATGAACAGAAGGTGCTTGATGGTGCATCGGATCTGCTTCAGGAAAGAAGGAAGCTAAAAATTGCATTGTGCACCTATCATAAGGCCAATGACGAGAAGGATTTTACACTGCTTCTTGAGAATAGCGGATTCAGCGTCACCACTTCAGGAGGTTATATGATTCATTATTATGACAAGAAATTAGATTGCCCCTGGCTTCGGAGAGGTTTGATAAGAGCAAGAAGATAAATTACGTTACCCGCATTTTGATGAGCCGCAATCTTTACAGATAAGACAGCCTTCTTCGTAAACAAGGTTCACTGAATGGCATTCTGTGCATTTCCCTTTTGCTTTGGTCCCGTTAGGGATATACTTTTTCAGGGCACGTTCCACCCCGTTTTTCCAGTTATTTATCGATTCACTGTCGAGCTTCAATGACTGTACAAGGTTCACCACATCGGCAATGGGCATTTCATGTCGAAGCACACCGGAAATAAGTTTCGCGTAGTTCCAGAATTCGGGTTTGAACATATGAGACAGGCCGCCGATGGTTTTCTTATAACCGTATTTGTCGGTATATTGAAAATCATAACGGGTCTTACTATCTTCACTCTTTACTTTAATAATCTGTCCCTTCATGATGGTTTTCGGTATCGGAAATATCTCTTCATCGGCCAGTCCTGTGAATATTTCGTAAGGTCGTTTTTCTTTCAGTCCTACGAATGCCACCCATCTTTCTTCATTTATGTTAAAGCGTATCACGTCGCAGTCGAGCACCTTTGGGCGTTTTGGTCGCTCTGATTTTGTCTCCGGTTTACCTGTTATCAGCACTCCGTCTCTTGATCCTTCGCGATAGACGGTTGCCCCCTTGCATCCCGATTTCCATGCCGAGAGGTATAATTCACTCACAAGCTCCTCTTTTACATCTGCAGGAAGGTTGATGGTTACACTGATTGAGTGGTCGACCCACTTTTGGATTGCACCCTGCATCTTTACCTTTGCAAGCCAGTCAACATCGTTGGCAGTAGCCTTATAATATGGCGATTTGGCAATTATCGCTTCAATTTCCTCATCATCCATCTCTTTCACCTCATCAGGGTCATAGTCGTTAATTTTTAACCAGTCCACAAATTTATGGTGGAACACATTGAACTCCTCCCATGAGTCTCCGATTTCATCTTTGAATGTTATCGTGACATCCTTGTCGTTTGGGTTTACCTTTCTTCTGCGTTTATAAAATACCGAGAATACCGGTTCTATTCCTGAAGTTGTCTGGGTCATGAGGCTTGTTGTACCTGTCGGCGCAATAGTCAGAAGGGCAATGTTCCTCCTGCCGAATTTGACCATATTGTTAAACATTACAGGGTCGGTTTCCTTCAATCTGAGAATAAACGGATTCTCCTTTTCGCGTTCAGCATCAAATATTGTAAAGGTTCCCCTTTCTTTTGCCAGGTATGTTGATGACTTATAGGCCTCCCGTGCAAGTGTCTTATGTACCTCCGTTGAAAAATCTATTGCCTCTTCGCTGCCGTATCTTAATCCAAGAGCAGCAAGCATATCACCTTCAGCTGTTATCCCTATGCCGGTTCTCCTTCCCTCCTCTGATTTTTTCCTTATATTTTTCCAGAGGTTTCTTTCAACAAGTTTCAGATCAGCAGGTTCCGGGTCAGCATCGATCTTGGTAAGTATTGAATCGATCTTTTCCATTTCGAGGTCAATAATATCATCCATTATTCTTTGTGCCAGACCTACATGCTCCCTGTACAATTCAAAATCGAATTTTGCTTCAGATGTAAATGGATCATTAACATAGCTGTACAGATTTATGGCAAGGAGCCTGCAGCTGTCATAAGGACATAATGGTATTTCACCACACGGGTTTGTAGAAATTGTTGTAAATCCATGATCGGCATAGCAATCCGCAACGCTTTCCCGTATTATGGTATCCCAGAAGAGAACCCCCGGTTCGGCTGATTTCCAGGCATTGTGAATTATTTTGTTCCACAGCTGGTTTGCATCAATGTCATTGATAAATTTCGGATTATCCGAGTCAATCGGGTACTGTTGCCGGAATATTGTTTTTTCCTCAACTGCCTTCATGAATTCATCCGTAATCTTTACTGATACATTGGCACCTGTCACCTTCCCGTTTTCCAGTTTTGCATCAATGAATTTTCCCGAATCCGGGTGCTTGACCGAGATTGAAAGCATCAGGGCTCCTCTTCTTCCATCCTGTGCTACTTCGCGCGTTGAGTTTGAGTATCTCTCCATGAAAAGAACAACCCCGGTTGATGTAAGGGCACTGTTCAGTACCGGTGTACCCTGCGGACGTATATGGGAAAGATCATGCCCCACACCACCCCTGCGCTTCATAAGCTGTACCTGTTCCTGGTCGATCTTCATTATACCACCATAAGAATCAGACGACCCGTCATTACCAATGACAAAGCAATTTGAAAGAGAGGCGATCTGAAAATCATTACCGATACCTGTCATCGGCCCCCCCTGGGGCACTATATATTTAAAGTCCTTCAGTACACTGTAAATAAGATCTTCCGGCAAGGGATTCTTATACTTCAGCTCTATTCTGTGGATCTCTCTTGCAAGCCGGTGATGCATATCATCAGGGGTCTTTTCATAGAGGTTTCCATATGAATCTTTCAATGCATATTTATTTGCCCAGACTCTTGCAGCGAGTTCATCTCCCTTGAAATACTTAATGCTTGCCTCTACAGCTTCATCATGAGAATAAATAACTCTTTCATTCTCCTGTTTTGTTGAATCTGTTGATTCTTTTACCTCGGGGGTATTTGCTCTACATCTTTCGATTCCTCTGATGCAACAGCTGGTTCCTGGACAAATAGCTCTCCCATAACTGTTAAATAATACTGTTACTTCCTGATAATAATAGGATTAAACGACCACTGATATTTTTAAGCGGGTAGTTGCTAAATTAGGCAAGTGGTATTCTTAATGCAAGACAAAATTTTTAAGTTTATTAACATTTGATATGATAGTTATTAACCATTTGTATGTCATTTATTTTGTGATACTTACAATATTGTTAATTTCCCGGGAAATTGTCAAAAATAAAAGGGCGCTGGAATCCGGCGCCCTTTTATATCGTTTCTACAAATCTTCAACTTAGTTGAAGATATAGCGGAGACCAATCTGTAACCTCCAGCACTGATTAATATCCAGATAAGAAGAGTAGGTTTCAGTCGGGTAAGCACCGTCAACCTGTACCATCGAGAAGCTGGGAACGTTGCTTACATCACGTCCTTCATACCTCAGGATTGCACCATTGTTGCTGACAGCCATGTTTTTGTAAACTCCCCAGTTTGAATTCAGCAGGTTGCCTGCGTTAAGCAAGTCAATGCTCAATTGCAGGGTATTTTTTGTACTTCCGGCTTTAACGGAGAAATCCTGTACAAAGCGGAAATCTAACCTGTTCACCCAGGGTGCACGTGCAGAATAAGCTTCAGCATATTCGCCCATGTGTTTACTCAGGTATTTATCCTGTTCAATGAAATCAAAGAATGCGTTTTCGTCAGCACCCGTTACAAATGATATCTCACCCTTTTTCTTAGGGATGTAAATCAGGTCGTTAGTATTACCATCGCCGTTTATATCGTTGCTATAAATAAAGGAGTTTCCATAAGGAGTGAATCCTGAAAGGAACAGGCTGAAGGTTGAGGCCATATGGTCGTTCAGGTAAGGAATACGATATGATAATGAAGCGATTACCTTATTGGGAACTACGTATTGTGAACGCTGTACTGTGGCGTTATTTGGTCCGTTAACAGTAACAAGTCCTACCCACGCAGAGTTGGCATTGCTTCCGGGCATCCCTGAAACTTCTTTCATTTCGGTTTTTGTATAGGAAACCATTAAGTCGAGGTTTTTTACCGGTTCGGCATTAAGAGTCAGG
>Ga0307419_10000288_pt1 | contig 24508 bp, 9 predicted proteins | sample SalMarWE160230MG_2_FD_202512 | JGI IMG/M metagenome (GOLD analysis project Ga0307419, IMG submission 202512) | Salt marsh sediment microbial communities from the Plum Island Ecosystem LTER, Massachusetts, United States - WE1602-30 | ecosystem: Environmental > Aquatic > Marine > Intertidal zone >... | reverse complement strand
TTTCTATAACTTATATCCTTAAAAAATACAATTAATATACCGCCTATGGTATGATTTTACTAATCGTCAACAGCCCTCCCGATCCGCAACCCACTCCATTTAAACATGTTTCCGGTTTTGATATTATAAGGACGGGACAGGTTATAAAACCGGTCGGTTTCTATTCCTTAATTCAATGAATTGTCATAACTTGCATATCCGCAACCATAATTCTAACCATTTTACATAACCGAACCTTAACTTATGGAAACAAAAACCATTGTGCGATCTTTGCTGATCATGCTGGTATTGTTGTCCTCTTTTGTGCTGAATGCACAGAGGACCCTTACAGGGGTGATCATCGACGAGAATTCACAACCGATTCCCGGTGTGAATGTGTTCCTGAAAGGAACCACGGCCGGGACCGTCTCTAACCTGGAGGGTAAATTCTCCCTGGATATTCCGGAGGATCAGCCCGTCACCGTGGTCTTCTCCTTTGTTGGATACGTTACCCAGGAGATCCCGATCGAAAACCAGACCATGCTTGACATCACCCTGGTACCGGATTTCATAGGGCTTGATGAAGTTGTGGTGATCGGGTATGGAACAACCAAGAAAAGCGATATCACCGGGTCCGTTTCATCCGTAACATCCGACCAGATCCTTGAAACGCCTGTCCAGAACATTAACCAGGCCATCCAGGGCCGGGCGGCAGGGGTAGACGTTCATAACAATAATTTCAGACCGGGATCTGCCCCTACGGTGCTTATCCGCGGTAACAATTCAATCAAGGCGTCCAATTCCCCGCTTTATGTCGTCGATGGCATCCCTACTGAATACGGGATCAGCGAGCTCAATCCACTCGATGTTCAATCCGTTGAGATCCTGAAAGATGCTTCCGCATCGGCCATCTACGGGTCCCGTGCCGCCAACGGTGTAATCCTGATCACTACCAAAAAGGGCACCTCAGATAGAATTTCGGTCAATTACGACGGTTCTTTTGGTTTTGAAACGATCCTCAGGAAAATTGAAATGACGGACGGGGGAGAATGGGCCGAACTGAGGAGGGAAGCCAGCCGGACTGTAAATGCCTATGCCGCGGATTATGCGGACCCGGTCCTTGATCTGAACCTGTTCGGTCCCAACCGCATGGATGAAGAATCCTGGCAGTCCGTTAAAATGGGATATGAATGGGAAGATGACGCCCAGACCATCGTTAAGACGGATGAAAACGGCATACCCATTTACCACCCGGAGAATGTGCGTACCTATAACTGGGACGAGCACGGGCTTCGTACGGCACTTAACCAGAATCACCAGTTCAGCGTTGCAGGGGGCACGGATAAGCTCGGGGTACTGTTCTCAGCCGGGTACCTGGACCAGGAAGGAGTGGTTAATACGCAGGATTACCAGCGATTGAGCACACGGCTGAACATGGATTACGAGGTGAGGGACTGGTTCAAACTGGGAGTGGCACAATCCTACAGCATGGCCCTTCAGAACTACGGTACCGATATGTACGGAAAAACCATGAGCCAGCTTCCCATTGCCCAGCCCTACGATACAGCCGGCAATTTTATCGAACTTCCCGGGGGAGACGATCTGATCAAAAATCCTCTTCGCGATCCCGATCTGGTAAATGATGAGCGCAGGATTTCGCGGTATTTCGGAAGCTATTACGCGGAAGCCCGGTTGTTCGAGGGACTGAAGTACAGGATCAATGCGGGGATTGATTACCGCTACAACCGGCGCGGACAATTCCTGGCCAGTAATTCTTCGGACAGGTTTGGTTCGCCGAACACGGCAACTTATTCCCAGGATCAGCGGTTCACATGGGTGATCGAAAACCTTCTCTATTATGATAAAATCATCGATGTTCACAGTATCGGGATCACCCTGATGCAGAGCGCCCAGGCAAACCGCGTTGAAAGCTCATCTATTTCGGTACTGGATCTTCCATATGAGAGTCAGAAGTGGTACAATGTTAGTACTACACGGGAAGGAAATCCATCTACATTCGGATCAGATTATTCCCGTGTACAGCTGGCCTCGTTCATGGGCCGGCTGAATTACGGGCTGATGAACCGGTACCTGTTTACGGCAACCATTCGCTGGGACGGTACTTCTGTTTTCTACAAGGACAGCCAGTGGGATTTCTTCCCCTCGTTCGCAGTTGCCTGGAAGATCAAGAACGAATCCTTCCTGGCCAATATAGACCCCATAAGCCAGATGAAGCTCAGGTTAGGCTACGGGACAACCGGCCAGTCCGCCGTCTCCCCCTATGAAACCAGCGGAACGATCGCCCAGAGCATTTACGACTTCAACGGAACTCCTGCCAGGGGATTTATCAATGATCTGCCCGAAACACGGGATGTGGGCTGGGAAAAAACCACATCGCTAAACGGAGGCCTTGATTTCGGTTTCTTCCGTAACCGGTTTGCGGGAGCGCTTAATATTTACAGGAACAATACCTTTGACCTCCTGCTTAACCGTACGGTGCCACCCATTAACGGGTACACTTCAATGCGGGCCAACATTGGCAAGGTGCGCAACCAGGGTATCGAACTGGAACTGTATACGGTTAACCTGCATACGGCAAGCGGATTCGTATGGGAAACCGACCTGATCTTCTCCAAGAACAAGGAACAGATCATGGAACTTTACGGGGACCAGCAGGACGACCTGGGTAACCGCTGGTTCATAGGACAACCCACGCAGGTCTTTTACAATTATGAGTTCGACGGGATCTGGCAGGCCACTGCAGAAGATTCCGCCAAGATTGCCCTGCTGAACGCAAACGGTGGAAATTTTGCACCGGGCAAGGTACGTGTGGTAGACCACAACGGGGACACCACCATCAATGAAGAGGACGAGGTCATACTCGGGACCACCGTACCGGACTGGACCGGAAGCATCACAAACCGGTTCCGTTACAAGGGCTTTGAACTTTCGTTCATGATCTATGCCAGGATCGGCCAGGGCATATACAACCGCAACCTGGTGCCTACTCTGGCCGGGCGCTACCACGACCGGAAGGTGAACTACTGGACCCCGACGAATCCCAGCAACGAATACCCCAGGCCAAACCGCCTGACCCAGTTCCCGGAATACGCGGAATCTCTCTGGTATATGGACGGTTCCTTCGTGAGGGTGCGGCACATCACCCTTTCATACACCTTCCCCTCTTCCCTTCTGTCGAAGGCGAAAATACACAGCCTGAACGTTTATGTCCAGGCACTGAATCCCTTCCTGTTCACGGACTATCCTCTGCTTGATCCGGAAGCGCAGGGAAGCTTCAGCAGTCCCACAGGTGCAATCGAAGGTCTCAGTACCAGGAGCATTGTGCTCGGTGTAAGACTGGGATTATAAAACTGGCATAAAACTTAAAAAAATATATAGTCATGAAAAGATTGATATTTGCAGTTTTAGCAATGTCCCTGCTTGCTTCCTGTGAGAAATTCCTTGAGGAAGAACAGGTGGGAACGCTGACCCAGGACCATTACGAAACAGAGGTCGGCATGGAGGATCTCATCCGGGGCTGTTATTCATTCATGAGATACCGGACTGGTTATGAGCAGGCCTACCTCCTCTGGAACTTCGGGGTGGACGAGATGCAGATCAGCGACCAGGGGGACTGGGGCTATTACAACACCTACGGAACCCAGCTGAATGCGGAACAATCCTATTTGTACGACCTGTGGTCATATAATTACAGGGCCATCAACAATTGCAACACCGGGATTGAGAGGATACCAAAGGTCACCGGTGCCACAGGGCTCATGAAAGATGAAGCAGGACGTAATTCCCGCATGGGCGAACTCCGTTTCCTGAGGGCCTATTATTACTTTATGCTGGTTCAGCAATTTGGTGCCATACCCCTTTCCAAAGGTCCGGTTGTCGAACTCCAGCTTGAATGGCCAAGGAAACCGGTATCAGAGGTTTATGACCTGATCATATCCGACTTCAAATTCGCCGCCATGCATCTCCCGGAAACCCAGTCCGACTACGGGCGGGCTACGGCAAATGCTGCCCGGCATTACCTGGCCAAGGCCTACCTGACCCGTGGATCTGCCGTGGAGGACCAGAGGGGCCAGAAAGCCACGGATATGGATTCCGCCGCTTACTGGGCCGACCAGTGCATATTCTCAGGGGCCAACGCACTGGAGCAGGACTACGTGGACATCTGGGATCCCAATAACCAGGGACCGGGGAATTCCGAAGTGATCTTCGCAACACAGTTCGACACCGACCTTGCCAATATTTCCGGATCGGGCCAAGGCTACCAGAACCGTACCCACCTGTTCTGGCTGCAGCTTTACTGGGACGAGCCCGGTGTACCGAGGAACATAGAGTACGGCCGGCCTTACCGGAGGCTGATGCCGACGAAATATGCCATCGACCTGTATGACCGGCACAACGATTCCCGCTGCCGTAAGAGCCTGATCGAGGCCTTTATGTCCACCGAAACAGTCCAGACCAGGGCTCCAAAGTGGACCAAGGAGGAAATCGGCTTTGCCTTTACCGATGTTGCGTCCGACAGCACATGGGGAATAGGGCCATCCGGCGATACCGCTTACGCTGACGGGTATAAATTCACCGTGGCAACTGCCGTGCCCGGATCCGGAACAGGAGAGGTGATCCCCGGAGATACCGCCCTCGTGTTCCTGGTCAACGATGAAAATACCAGCCTGACCGACCGCGAGATCGTAGGACTTGGATATACCATGTATGTGAGGTATTTCTGGCGGACAGATGCCGGAAGGAATGAGGTCGAGCTGATGAGCGAGGATCTCCAGGTAGGGAATATGACCATACGGACCTGGAGACAGGGCAAGGAACCCTCAATTTATAAGTACTGGGACAAGGAACGTTCTGGTGTGAATGACGAGAAGGGAACCCGCGATGTCTACAATGCCAGGATAGGGGAAACCTACCTGATCGCCGCCGAAGCGTACGGGCGCAAGGGAGATTATGCTACTGCTGTAGACAGGCTGAATACCCTGAGACGGCGTGCAGCCTACCATCCCGGGGAGACCAAACCCGTGCAGTGGCACATGTACGACGGGGGGACCAGGGGCAACACGGACGGTACGGAAACTGCGATGGAACTTACTACTTCTTACTGGGATAACGATGTGCCACGCGAACAGTACCCACCCACAGCAACCACTCGTGAAAGCCGCTTCATCCATTTTATCCTGAACGAAAGGAGCCGCGAAATGATGGCCGAGATGGTTCGCTGGGAGGACCTGGTGCGTACGGAGACCCTGTATGAGAGGTGCTACCTTTACAACCCGGACGTCATCGTTGCCCAGACCATGAGGCCCTACCATAAGCTGCGCCCCATACCCAGGCAGCACATCGAGCTGATCGAGATTGACGGCAGGCCGCTCACGGCAGAAGAGAGACAGGCCTACCAGAACCCGGGATATTAACGATAACAAATTTTGCCACTGCAAATTATTTCTGAAAATTCATTTTCATTTCATAATTTGCAGTGGCAAATCTAATTATAATATAAAAGAGTTTTATGTTTATCAAACCTGATTTATTAACCTTAAAATCTGTGATTATGAAAAAAATCTACTTAATGAAATCCCTGTTTACACTGGCTATCTTTGTGGCACTGGCATCGCAGGGATTCGGGCAGTTCAACCTACTTTATGTAGGAGGTGAGGCTACGCTCGGAGAGACAAAAACATCGGATGTGGACATAGTTGACAGCTTAACTTCCTGGGGCTGGAACGTAACCTATTTGGGTCAATCGGACTACCAGGCAGCTGCCGATCCTTACAATGGGATTGACGGAGTTGTCTTTAGTGAAAGTGTTGGATCCACAAGCGTTACCCGTTTCGGGCCAAATCCGGATGCAAGCGCCGAGACCTCGATCCATCAGGACAATTTCCCGCTTAACTTTATCACAATGGAAGTTGGTGCGTTATCGAGTTCATCCAGCCGCTGGGACCTTTTTGCAGCGACCGGTGGGATCTGTGCCAGCGCATCTGCTTCAGGAGATGACTTGGTAATGGTGGTGGATAATAACCAACATTACATTACCAGTGAATATAACATAGGTGACGAAATTACGTGGTCAACCTCATCTGGTTATGTAGTAGGATATTTATGGGATTTTAAATACAGTTACACAGGACTTACAAAGCCAAAAGCCACCGGTCCCTGGGCAAATGATGTTGTTCCGGCAAGCCAGCCGTATGTCATTAGCTATTTAGATGATTTTAACTGGGCAGTCCAAGCCTGCATCTTCAGTGTAACGCATGATCTTCTTGAGAATCACCAGGCAACACAGGAATTCTATGACCTGATGAAAAGGGCCGCTCAATTTACCTTTATTGGTGATCCGACCAAGGTCGACGATGTCGCCTATGCCAGGGTAAACGAAATGCATGTGTTCCCGAACCCTGCCTCCTACCAGGTCAGGGTACAGTTCAGGACCGAGCGAAGCGTCAATACCGAGATCAGCATGATCGACATTACCGGCAAGGAACTGGCCAGACTTTACAGTGGACTGAGCAATCCGGGTAACAATACATTCTTCCTGAATGCTACTGATTACACACCGGGAGTTTACCTCCTGCAAATGAGAACCCCGGCTGGTGCCTCCTTTACAAAGCTTGTCATCAGGTAATCATGAAATGACAAAGTTTAAAGAGGCTGTCTCAAAAGGGGCAGCCTCTTTTTTACCAATTAAGATCCGGGGCGCATTCATCTTGTACCCGGCAATCTAATCCCACGCCGAAATCCCCGAATGAACCTGAAGAATCCCGGTTTACCCGGACTGCAACATTGGTCAGGGTCAGCATGACCGGGAGCATCAGGGTAAAAAGAAAGGGCCGCTCCCGAAGGATGGCCCTTTCTTTAATAAGGATATTATGCTATTTGGTCTTAACTACGCGAACGACCTGTCTCTGTGTATCGGTTTCTATGTCAAGGAGATAGATTCCGGCCTCAGAGATCTCTACACGTGCGGTATTTCCGGTCAGTTTCTGGTAGCTGACCATCCTTCCGTACATATCGTAGACCTTGATCATGCCGGCACCTTCGGCCTCGACGTTGAACCAGTGGTCGGAAATCGTCGGGTATACCTTGATCGGGAGAGCATAGGTATCTTCGATGCCTGTGCCAACGTTTATTACAACCGTGTAGGTCATCATGGTGCTTCCGTCTTCTGCTGTCACCACAATGATAGCGGTGCCGGTACCACTGGAAACATCGATGGGCCCGTCTCCTGCAACCGTGGCAAGCGGATGCGCCTTGGTTGCCGTTACGGTATCACTGGTTGTCCCCGGGGGAACAACCACCATATATTCCGTGCTGTCCTTGTTAAAGGCCGGATCAAGTGCGCCAGCGCTCACAGTAATGCCAGAAAGGTATGCATTGGCTGTTTTCGGAGCAACAAGAGGCGTACCGGGTACTTCAAGTCCGGACAGCATGTAGATGGCATTGCGCCATATGGTCAGACCGGCATCCGTCAGGTTGGTCCCGCCATCCTTCACGATTGACCCGTAGTTCTGGGCAAAGGTGATCATACGGGCCTGCAGGGTTTCCGAACCGACAACCGTACCGGCAGGTACGTCATTGAAGCACATGGTTGCCGTTTCCGGCGCGCCCGTCTGCATAGCAAGCACTGTCATGGTATCCGAAAGTACCACCGCATTCATGTACTGAAGGGCCTTGGTCCTAGAAGAGCCTCCGTCATCAGCGGCCCCTGTTTTCACAAACTGGACCATGTTGTTGTCGAAAGTCACTCCCTTGAACAGGTCATTGCCTTGGACAGCCGGATCTACATCGAGTGTCAGTGTGCCTTCAATCTCAGCACCGGAGCCGGTAGCACCACCCGTGAACCCCCTGCCATCCCTGAAGGCAAACGCCTTGTTGTACAGGAAGGGTACGGGTATATTGGCCAGGCCGAGTACTCCGGTTGGCTTATAAATGGCATCCGATGAACCCCAGGTTTCCTGGACAATGATCACATCATAAATACTCAGGTCGGCTGTATCTGTAGAGGCTATCGTATCGACCGTTACATGGAAGTTCCTTCCGTCTGCGTTCAGCATTTGGACGATTGGGTCGTTAAAAGGATTCGCTGCCGATGCAACAACCGTTTTAGCAACATTCTGGAAGTAACCTACCTCCACTCTGTCCGGAGCATCAACGGGCTCGTCCGGAATTTCAAGGCCGGCCAGCATAAGGACCGCATTACGCCACATCGTCAGACCCGCATCCGTCAGGTTGGTCCCGTAGTCCTTGACGATCGAACCGTAATTCTGCGCGAAGGTGATCATACGTGCCTGCAATGTTTCCGATCCGACTACCGTACCGGCGGGCACATCGTTGAAGCACATGGTCGCCGTGGCAGGTGCACCCGTCTGCATTGCAAGAATAGTGGTTGTATCCGAAAGGACCACCGCATTCATATACTGAATCGCCTTGGTCCTTGAAGACCCTCCGTCATCAGCGGCCCCTGTTTTCACAAACTGGACCATGTTGTTGTCGAAAGTCACTCCCTTGAACAGGTCATTGCCCTGGACAGCCGGATCTACATCGAGTGTCAGTGTGCCTTCAATCTCAGCACCGGAGCCGGTAGCACCACCCGTGAACGCCCTGCCATCCCTGAAGGCAAAAGCCTTGTTGTACAGGAAGGGTATGGGTATATTGGCCAGGCCGAGTACTCCGGTTGGCTTATAAATGGCATCCGATGAACCCCAGGTTTCCTGGACAATGATCACATTATAAATACTCAGGTCGGCCGTATCCGTAGCGGCAATTGTATCTACCGTTACATTCAGCCGGTGATCCTGTCTCAGAACCTGCACGATCGGGTCGTTAAAGGGATTTTCCGCTGTGGCTAAGTAAAAAGAGGTCCTGTCTTTGTTTGTGAAGTACCCGACCTCGACCTGACTCGGAGCAGCAACACCTTCTTCAGGAGGTACAAGTCCGGCCAGTACATATACGGCATTCCTCCACAGGGTCAGCCCTGCATCCGTGAAGTTGTATCCGTAATTCTTCACGATCGAACCGTAATTCTGTGCGAAGGTGATCATGCGTGCCTGGAGGGTTTCCGAACCGATGGTAGTGCCCGCAGGTATGTCGTTGATGCACACGGTCGCAGTGGCGGGAGCACCCGTTTGCATAGCCAGAAGGGTGGTCGTATCCGACAGGACAACACTATTCCCGTACTGTACCGATTTGGTCCTCGATGAACCTCCGTCATCGCTGGCACCGGTCTTGACAAGCTGGAACATGTTGTTGTCCAGGGCAATGCCGTTGAAGATCGGATTGTCCTGTACCGCCGGATCCACATCGAGCGTGAGTGTGCCTTCGATTTCTGCGCCGGCACCGGCAGCACCTCCTGTGAATCCACGTCCATCCCTCATTGCATATACCTTATTGTATGCGAAGGGTACCGGAATGTTTGCCATGCCAAGTACTCCTGTCGGCTTGTAAATGGCATCCGATGAACCCCAGGTTTCCTGGACAACGATCACATCGTAGGGACTCAGGTCCGCGGTATCCGAAGCGGCAATCTGTTCTACCGTCACGATGAAGTTGGGATCCGCGCTCAGCATTTGTACGATCGGGTCGTTGAATGGATCCGCCACACTGGCTACGAAATAATTATCCAGTGTCCTTCCGCTGTTCGTGAAATAACCAACATGAGCCACGGCAATGGTCGACAGGCTGTCTGGAATGGCCTCTCCTTCACCGGGCGCATAAGCACCCGAGGTATCGAAGAGCACCCAGTCCACCAGTCCCCCGTAATTGTCACCCCCGCTCGGGTCTCCCCACTGCAGGTACATGTTCCCGCTGGCGGTAGTAGCCGTATCGATCAGGACTGGTGTCGGATCCTCATCCAGATAAATGAACATGGATGAATCGTTGGCAAGGGTAATCCTGAGGACATGCCACTTGGAAAAATCCGCTGCATAATTGGCATTGATCTTCGTGCCACCCGGATTAATCTGGCCGGGTTCGATCCTGATATCGGGCCTGACCTCGCCGTTTCGCGTAGTTATGCTAACAACCTGGTAGTCGGGGCCCAGATCGCCCCTGAACCTGGCTACGAAGGTTATACCCCCGATAGCAGTGGCCCATGAAGCCCTCCAGTTGCCTGTTCCTCCGGCGACTTCGTACTTGTAAAGCTTATTGCCGGGCATGGACGGGTCATCAATGATGGCATCCGTCAGGGTTCCCGAACCCCCGTCCCAGTTAAAGACTGAATCCGGTGATACACTCCCGTCGTAAACCACCCATTGCTGGGCATTTAGCTGGAATGAGGCAAGAAGCATCATTGCCAGCACTGGTAAAAAGTAAAGTTTTTTCTTCATAATCATACGCATTAAGGTTTTGGTTCTGAAAAAATTAAAGTTAAATAATCGAATTAATACAATTTCAATGTTTAAAAATTATCTCTTGATAGGAGATATATTGGTTAAAAATTCAGACCATTACCCGGGAAGTACCGGGTTATATGGTTCATATTTACAAGCTAAGTTATACATATTTTATCATTAATCCAACGGATTAAATGTATCTTATACACTACTTTAGTGGATAATTCACCTTACGAGCAGCATCTTCCGTGTCATCTGAACCTGATTCAGGTTGCCCTTTACAATGATGCGGCAGAAATAAAATCCTCCGCCGACCGCATTGCCCAGGTGGTCGGTGCCATCCCATTCCAGGACATACGAACCGGATTGCTGCATTTGGTTCACCAGGCTGGCCACTTCCTGTCCGAGCATATTGATGACGCTAACCCTAACCCGGGCATATTCCGGTAAGGTATAACCGATCCAGGTTCTTTCTGAAAACGGATTGGGATAATTCTGGCTCAGGATGACCGCCGGGACAGGCAAGGGTTCCTCCGGCTCGTCGGACAGGTATTCCAGGTCATCCATGCCCGGCGATCCGCCTATCCTGTGCGAAGGCCTCCACCAGGAGGAATGGTTCTGGTCGTTTGCAGGGTCGAATTCCGTAGGAACTAGGGAGTATCCATAGCCGTCCGGCAATTGCGGCCAGCTTCCGGTCATGTTATAATAAATGGCGCAGAGGGTATCCCCTTGCGGACCGGTCAGGACCAGCCATTCCCCTCCATTGTTCAGCTGACCTTTGAACACGTCGAAGGGATAGAATCCGTAACGCCTGGCAAAGCTCCGCCTGTCCCCCGCCAGAACGATGAATTCTTTGGGACCCAGCGCCGTCTCCTCCGGGAAGGTGTATTCAACCCCGTCGATGAACCGGACACCCCCAAGGTCAAGGGTTGTGTTACCGGTATTCTTCAGTTCGAGGAATTCAAACATCCGGCTGTCGATGGTATCCTCTCCGGGCGGGTGGTAGTGGATCTCTGTGATCTTGATCCGGTGAAAATCTTCCGCAAGAAGGAAGAATTTCTCATTCACCGCGCTCCATTCCCCGTTGTTGAATGTCCGGGCCCGGATGCGGCTCGATGCGTTAAGTACAACCGGATCCGTATACATGATGGCATCTTCCGAGACGGGAGCGGGGGACTGGTTCGTACCGGTGAGTTCAGCCGAAACCAGGAAATCTGAACTGGTGGTGTTTGAATTCAGTCCCTGGATCGCAAGCAGGTTATCGCCGGCCTTCAGGTCCCCCAGGAACAGGGAAATATTATAGGTTTCCGGATCACCTGCTTCATGCGTCGCGGAAGCCGCAGAGTTCCAATCCACTGTTCCGGGTGCATTTGCCTGCGCAACTTTCCGGCCATTCAGCCAGGCAACGAATCCGTCGTCATACAGAACTTCCAGATAAAGGCTTTTAATCTCCTGCAGATCGCCGGAAGCAATGGTAAACGGGATCCGGATGCAGCAGCTCGTGTTCGGATCCGTGCCGGTGCTGTGCATGTCACCGGCCACATCGAGGCTGATCATGTTTTCATATCCCGAATTGATCTCATAGCCGACTCCCCCCGGAACACCCTGGCAAAGTTTCCATCCCGAGTCATCGTAAGCAGGATTGGTCCGCCAGGAATCGCCGATGGCTGATTTAGGCACCAGGACCATTTTATCAGCATTGAACGCGATGAGGGTCCGGTCCGCACCCGGCTGGGAAGGTTCCCAGTTTGCCGGGTCAGTCCCATTAGTGGTATAATAGATCATGCCTTCCGGGGCGGACATGGTCAGAACATCCCCGGGAATGATCCATTTCTGTTCAACGGGCGAATCGTTGATCCGCATCTCCGGGGCCGCGGTCGCGGGGAACAATCCGGCCGCTCTCAGCTGGTCAAGCAGTACTGAGGTTCTCTGTGGGAAATAGGTATTCAGGATAAAATCCCGCTCCGCCAGCCAGTGCGGATCACGCGCATAGAGATCAAAGGGTCCCGCAGCCTGCCATTGATGCACATCCCGCCTGTAATCACCCCATCTCGCAGATTCCGCATCGACCGCCTCCCCCACCACGTTCATTCTTTCCACCCACCGCTGCATTGCCGGGCCCGGTGCCAACGCCCCCTGGCCGAAGCAGTGTTTCTGCACCCTGTCGGCAAAGAGCCGCCTGAACTCCTCGTTCCCGCACAATTGCTGGAAAACATTGCTGGGACAGTTGGCATTGAATTCACCGGTTACATTTTCGTTGACCGTTTTCAGCATATGCTCGGCGTCCCAGCACAGGAACCTGAAACCCTTTTCGGGGTCCACCCGGTTTCGCATAGCCGTCCAGTTATGATGGTCCCAGTCAGTATTCCCCCCGTAAAAATTGATCAGCATATAATCTGCCAGGTTGACCACATCCACCATGCTTCCAAGTGCGGGATCGGGCCTGCCGTCCGGGTCTTTCCCCTGGATGGCCTGGTAGGCTTCATTCGCCTGCAGGCCTGCATTTGCCATGGCCATCATTTTATCCCATGCATCGATCGTTCCGTCCGAGACTTCCGCATAATCCTTGATGACATCGTAATCTTCGGCCCTTCCTCCCATATAGCTTGCCCCGAAATCCCCGTCCATCCGTTCGGAAGGCGCGTAAATACCCCAGTAAATGCCGTTGATGTAAAGATGCGCATATCCGGAACGGCTTGAAGGATGGCCCATATCCAGCTGGGTGTCCTTGGTCCAGGCATCCCGGATGTACTGTGCCCTGATCCTTTCATCGTTACTGTGATGGATCCAGGACAGGCCGAATCCGGCCCTCAGGATCAGGTTATTGAAGCTCTGGCTTGCGTCTTCGCCGGGGAAAAGCGGGAAATTCAGCCTGGAAGCCCCGTATTCTCCCCTGAAGATAAGGCGGAAGGAGTGTTTGGGGGACTTCTCCGGCCGCCGTGCGTGTCCCCCCTGTATCAGGATGCCGCAGTCCACCTGAAGGGACAGGGTATCGGGGGAATCGTTACCGGTGGTACAGGTACCGGTGGAACCAAAATACTCGAAGGAGACCGGCCTTTCCCAGCCCCTTCCCGGTCCGTAGGTCGTATTGCTCAGAGGAGGCCCGGTATAGATGTAGATGCCCCCGGTCTGCTCGTTCAGATCAAGGGAAAAAAAGTTGTCCCTTTCGGATACCAGGGAAATGGTGGGCAGTGCGTATAGTGCCGATATCACTTCCCGGGCTGACAGGGTGTCCGCCACACATTCGGGATCCATTTCGTAATCCGCGATAGCTGTCCCCGTAATGGCCGTATAGGGTCCCCATTCTGCAGGGTATCCTGTAGGGTCGTTCGGCTGCCGGATGACATCGGCCGGAAAGATGTATGTGCAGGTCGCGATCCTGGCCGGGGATCCACTTCCAATCACCGATACGGCTCTTAAGACAGTTGTTGTGCCAATGTGCAGCGGCGAGGTGTAGAGGGTCCCGTTACCGGCACCCGGCCTGCTGCCATCGGTTGTGTAATAGACTTCGGCACCCGGAACTCCGGAGATGATCTGCACGTCGAAAGCCCGGTCATACAATCCGTGAGGTATATCAAAAACAGGTGCCGGCAGGAGACTGCCTTCTTCCGAATTTGGTCCCCCCGGTGTCGGGATGCTGAACTCCACGTATGCATCGCCCAGCAGGCCGTATGAAAAATCGGTCTGCTGCTCCGGGAATCCCGGATAGAACTCCGTTACGGCTGTGCCTTCCGGATTGAAGAAACCCAGGTACTCCCCTGCCCCTTCGAGCCTGAAATTCGTGTGAAGCTCCTGACCGGAAATGCTGCGGTTCTTACCCGAGGCGAATACGAGCATATATCCGCCGGGGTCAAGGGATACATCCGGGAAGATCCATTTGCGGGGGAGATCCCTTTCATCGGTCAGGGACCATCCGTAAAGGTATGCAGACTCGGTCCCGGGATTATGGATCTCTATCCAGTCGGAATACTCGGCATCCCCGTCTGTGATCGTACCCTGGTTCAGGGCCATAAATTCATTAATCCGAAGGGATTCTTCCTGTGCCAGGAGGCCCAGGGGAATGAAAAGCAGGAGAAGATGGAAAATAATGACCAGGAAAGGGCGGCGAACAAAGGCGGAATGGAGCGAAGCGACCGGATGGCCGGCCTTTCCGCCTCTTATTACCAGACCGTTTATTTCCCTGACTGTCATTTTGAACCGACTGAGGCATAAAAATAACGATAAAATGTTTCCGGTGGACTGTTTACTTGCTTACTCGATCACTTCAACCTCAAAGGTACCGGGACTGACGTCCTCTCCAGCGAGGATCATTCCAATTGCCTTTTCCCTGTCATCCGTCCGTACCAGGATATCCCGGGTGCCGGCACCGTGCAGGGCCAGCAGGGTTTTGTCGTTGCCCTGGACCGAATCCGCCACCAGTCCATCTACATTGACCATGACCAGGGTCGGGTTGTCGCGGGTGAGTACCCTGACATTTTCGAGTTCCAGCGCTTTTGCATAAAAACAGCAGATCCCCTCTGCCGCCTTAAAGGTTGAATTTTCGATGCGGATGTTCCTTACCGGCATTTCGGGCAGCCCGATAATGTTCACAGCCCTTTCTGCCCCGTTGCAGAAAATGTTGCTCATGGTGATGTTCCTGAATTCAGGGGTTCCCTCCGTGACGGGGGGGACCTGTACGGCGGATCCCGGGGAATGGTCGCCGCTCTCTTCCGTCGGACCCAGTCCCTGGTAAAACAGGTTAAATATAATTCCGTCCGTTGCAATGTTCACCATGCGGATATCCTCGATGTGGATATTCTCCACGACGCCTCCCCTGCCCCGGTTGCTCTTAAAACGGAGACCGATATCGGTCCCGATAAACGTGCATCCGCTCACCCATACATCCCGAACACCTCCGGACATCTCACTCCCCACGACAAATCCGCCATGCCCATGATGCACCACGCAATTCCTGACTTCCACATTGCGCGTAGGCATACCCCGCTTTCTCCCTTCTTCATCCTTTCCGGATTTCAGGCAGACGGCATCATCGCCGACGTCAAAATTTGAACCGTCAATGATGACGTTCACGCTGGATTCCACATCAATCCCGTCCCCGTTCTGGGCGTACCAGGGATTTTTCACTGTAATGCCGTGTACAGTGAGATCCTCGCACATCACCGGGTGGATGCACCATCCCGGGGAATTTTCGAATACGGGACCATCGAGCAGAATGGTTTTGCAATTGATAAGCTGAAGGAGCGGAGGCCTGAAATAAGCTTTTGCCTTCTCTCTTTCCTCATCCGGCATATCCTTTGAGCGATACCGTTCCGGGTCCCTGGAGGCATCGTAGGTTGCCTGGTTGGGCCACCAGGTCGACCCCGCTGCATCTACGACCCCACCCGAGTTGACCAGCTCACTCCACTGTGACCGGGTCATCTTCATGCTTTTGACCGGGCGCCAGGCTTCGCCGGACCCGTTGAAAACCCCTTTGCCCGTGATGGCGATGTTCTCAAGCCCGTTCCCATAGAGCAGGGGCATGGCCCTGAAGTCCTCCTTCCCCTCGAAATAGGTCTTGATAAAGGGGTACTGGTCCAAGTCCCCGCTGAAAAACACCAGCGCCCCTTCCTCCGCATGCAGGTTGACGTTGCTTTGCAGCTGCAGGGGACCCGTAAGCCAGATGCCAGCCGGGATGACCACCCTGCCTCCGCCTTCCCGGCTGCACGCAAGAATAGCCTGGTTGATCGACTCCGTGCAGAGGGTGATGCCATTACCCGTTGCACCGAAATCGGTAACAGTAAAATCCCGGTCCGGGAAAACGGGACGCTTGACCTTAACCCTGCAGCTCTCCTCCTGCATGGCAGGTGTTTGAAGACATCCTGACCCGGACAGGATCAGGAAGGAAAGGATCATGAGGGAAAGGATGCTGATCAGGGGTGCTTTTAATTTCATGTCAGGTGTATTTTGAAAGGTGTCTTAAAAATAAAACTAAGATCCTTCGATCATGTTTAATAATTATTCAAAAAATAGTGAATGGTTGGTGTGTGCCGCAGGATCAGGCACCAATTTTACGGAACTGGGAGGGTGAGATCCCGAACTGTTTCTTGAAGGATGTGCTGAAATAGCGTATGTCGTTATACCCCACCATATAGGCTACCTCTGAGACATTGTACTCACCGGTTTCAATCAGCCCGGAGGCTTTTTTCAGCCGCATCATGCGGATAAGCTCGATGGGCTGGTATCCCGTGATGCCCTTCAGTTTTTTATAGAAAAGGGTGCGGCTGACGTTCATAGACTCGGCGAGTTTTTCAACGGTGAATGACGGGTCTGCAAGGTTTTCCTCCACGACCCGCAATACGTTTTCTATGAAAATCTTATCCCTGGGGGTGACGCTGATTTCATCCGGTTTCAGCTCAATGGTATTTTCAAAGATCTCCCTCAGTTTCCTTCTCTGGGATAAAAAGGAATGAACATAGGAAAGAAGCAGGTCCGCATTAAAAGGTTTGGGGACATAGGCTTCAGCGCCGGTATTCAATCCTTCGACCTGGCTCTCGACCTCCGATTTTGACGACAGGATGATTACCGGTATATGGGATGTGCTGAATGCCTCCTTCAGCTTCCGTGTCATTTCAATCCCGTCCATATTCGGCATCATGATATCGGTGATGATGAGGTCCGGATCCATGCGATTGGCCTTATCCAGGCCATCAAGACCGTCCCTTGCCTCATGGACCCGGTACCCAGGGGAAAGTATGCCCCTCAGATAGCTGTACATCTCGGGATCATCCTCCACGACCAGGACCATGGGCAGATCCGAGCGGTTGATGGTCTGCGCCCCCGGTTCTTCCTGCACGTGGAGTTCCTCTTCAATAACCGGTATTTTCGGAGTATAGCTGAATGCCTCACGTTCCCTGATGATCACATCCTCCGGGAAATGTTCATTCCCGGCCGGCAACCTGATGATGAAATCGGTGCCTTTTCCGGGAATACTCTCAACCCGGATGTCGCCTTTGTGGAGCCTGACGTATTCCATAGAGAGGGACAGCCCTATCCCGGTTCCCTGCTGCCCCGTATCCTCTTCGGTATGGGAAACAAAGAACCTGTCGAAGATGTTCTTGAGCTTTTCACTTTCAATGCCGATCCCGGTATCCCGGATGATGATCTTGATGCAGTCTTCCGGGTCCCGCTCCTGTTTCACGATGATCGAAACCGACTTGTGCTGATGGGTGAACTTGAATGCATTGGACAACAGGTTGAAGATTACGCTGTCGAGCTTTTGTATATCTCCCCAGACGGTTATGTCATCCGATTCATGGATCAGGTCAAACCGGATGTTCTTCTGCCTGGCAAGCCCTTCAAAACTTTCCCGGATCTGGCTGAGGAAGGGGATCAGTTCGATTTTCTGTATCCGGAGGTTCATCTTTTCATTCTGTACCTTCCTGAAGTCCAGGAGCTGGTTCACCATGCGGAGCAGCCGTTTCGAATTGCGGTGTACAAGCGCAAGCTGCTGCCTGGCTTCAGAAGGCAGGTCAGCCTGTGAGATGAGCTTTTCAAGGGGACCCAGGATCAGCGTCAGCGGGGTCCTGAATTCATGGGAAATGTTCGTGAAAAAACGCAGTTTGGATTCCGCCACCCGGTGTTCCACCTTGAGATTGTTTTTCAGGCGAGTGATCCTCGCTGTGATCCTGAATGCCAGGAGCAGCAGTCCCGCGAGCAACAGAAAATAACTCACGTAGGCAATACCGGTTTTCCAGAAGGGCGGCAGTACCTTGATCCGAAGCGAAGTCTCGGAATTGGATTCGGACAGGTCCCGGTTCAGTCCCCTGACCCGGAACGTATAGTGCCCCGGTGGCACATTGGTATAGGGTGCCCGGTGCTCTCGTCCCGCATAAACCCAGTGTTCATCGAAACCTTCCAGCATGTATTCGTACTGGTTGCTTTCAGGGGATTTATAGGATAACATGGAAAACTCGATCGCAATATTTGACTGGTCCGGTTTCAGGGTGATCTCCTTTGTGAAGGCAATGGATTTTTCCAGCGGCGAATCATCCTGGCCCGGGGAGACCTCCCGGTTATGTATATGCAGGCTTGTCAGGCATATCCCCGGTGTAAAGCTTTCCTTGGCGATCAGTTCCGGTGATACGGAATAAAATCCGTTAATGGTTCCGAACAGGACTTTGCCCGCCGGGGTAACTGCACAGGTCTTTTCTGAAAATAAGGATTCCGGCAAACCGTTTTTCTTGCCAAAATTTTCAATAACATGGTTGAGGGGATTCAGCCTGGTCAGCCCATTATCAGAGCCGATCCACATGTAACCGTATACATCCTCAATGATACTGATAATGTAATCCTCGGCAAGTCCGTCTTTTTTATTATACTTTCTGAGGCTGAATCCATCTGTCCCATTTTCAAGGATCTCATTCACACCTCCTCCGGCCGTTGCGAGCCAGATGTTCCCCTTCCTGTCCTCTGTGATCATAATAATGTCATTGTAGGAAAGGCTTCCCGGATTGCCGGGGTCTGCCAGCAGGCTGTTAATGTTCAGTTGCGGATCCCGGTAGATATCAATATAGTTAACACCATAGGTGGTGGCCAGCCAGAGCCTTCCGGATCTGTCCAGGCACAGGTCCCTCAGTTTGTCGCTGGTAAGTCCGCTGTTGGCAGTTGTAAAGTGCTGGTATTCAGGAGAACCTCCTGTTTCCCCGGGCTCCATCATGTTGAGGCCTCCTCCATAGGTAGCAACCCAGACCCTTCCAAGTTCATCCACAACCAGGTCGTAAACATTGTTGCAGTTTAATGAATTGGAGTCTCCGTCTTTCCTTTGATAAGCGGTAAAGCTCATTTTCCGGTAATCGGGGAATACCACGGGGAGTGGTTGTTCCGACCTGAAGACACCGCCGCCTTTAGTGCCGAGCCAGATGAAGCCCCCGGAGTCTTCAAATACCGAGTATACATTTGAACCCGTAAACCCGGTCGAGTTTCCGTCGATGGTATGCACCCTCTTTAGATCCGGATCATAGATATGGATCTTTCCGTTCTTGGTCCCCGCCCATATATATCCTTTCGAGTCTGTGAAGAGGGATCGTATCACATTCTCCATCTTGCTGTCCGGGAATTCCACCGGACGTATGTAACGGAAGGCCGGATCGATTGTGATCATCCTGCTCAGTCCCATTCCGAACCAGTTGGTACCGATCAGCAGGTTCCCCTCCCTGTCCTCCGTTATGCACTCCACTATGTTTGAAGGCAGTGAACCGGGATCTTTCGGATCATTAAGGTATACGTCAAACCGGTCGGCGGCACGGATGTAATGCTGGACCCCGATGTTCTGTCCACCCAGCCACAACTGGTTATGGCTGTCCTCGAATATTACCGTCCGCTCATCATCTGTAAGGTTTTCGATTTCCGGAGGCGTTAAAAAATAGTATTTTGTCTTACCGGACCGGGGATCCAGCCTGGTGATACCGAACCGGTCGGTCAGGATCCATACCTGTCCGAAATTATCCATATAGAGGGATTCGACTGTTTTCCCTGTCCGGGGATGTTCCAGGGGGTATAGTCTGAACTCATCCCTTTCCGAATCATACCGTAATATTTTCCCCTTCCTGGTCCCGATCCAGAGATCCCTTCCTGTCGTTTCAAGGGTAGTGACAAGCTCATATTTAAAATCCCGGTAGACGGGATCCTTTTCCAGATCAACGAAGGCATCATGAACCATGTCATAGCAGACAAGTCCCCTGTCCCGCGTCCCGAACCACAACCTGTCTGCCAGCCGGGCACAGTTGAGAAAGACTATTCCGCCGGAATCAGCCTGAGTCCCTGCATACAGGTATTTATCAGGTTTTATTTCCGCTTTCCTCATATCACCTGACCTCACGCGGTTAAGCCCGTTTTTCGTGCCGATCCAGAAATCGCTCCGGTCGTCCTGTATGATGAATGAAACGGAGTTATCGGTAAGTATTTTTTGCCTGGTCCCGGTTTCATTATAAATGTGGGAGATCTGAGTTTCCCCGGTCACGCTATCGAAGGAAATGAAATAAGCCCCGAGGTTGCTGGTCGAAAGGCATACCAGTCCCTCTTCCGATTCGTAATAATTTGTGATCCGTGTCGATGGTGTGACGCCACTTTCAGTGGGAAAGCTAAGGAAGCGTTCAAGGGCCGGGTCAAACCGGTGCATCCTTCCGTCGTAGGTTTGTACCCATATATTGCCTGCCCGGTCCTCCCGGATAGACGTGATGCGGTTGATGCCTGCACGGCTTGTCGAATCTTCAGTCAGCCGGTATATCCGGAAGCGATACCCGTCGTATTTATTCAATCCGGCCCAGTTGCCAATCCAGAGGAAACCAAGTTTATCCTGGTGGATGGCTACCACGGAATTCTGCGACAGTGAATTAATGGAATGCAATTCCTCGAACCGGATCCCGGACTGTGCCTTCAGTCCGGATGCCGTCACCAGGAGTACTGCTATGCTGAAAACTTTCTGCGCGATGTAGAAGACTTTCCGCACGCTGAATTTATTGTTTACCTTCCCAGTTCGATGGCTGCCATAATAAAGGGAGCCACGCCCTTGGGATCGTTATCACGGGTCTTTTCGCCTATGTAATATTCATAACTGCCATCCCGGTAAGGATTGCCCCCCAGTCCCGCTCCCCCGCAGGTATATTTCAGGGTGGGCAGGCCATCCTCATCAGTGATGATGCAATAATCCACCATGCTGTCGAAGCAGTCCCCCGCTATCCCGCGGAACTCCGCAGGCAGCGCTCCCAGCCTCGCCCCCTTGGCAAAGGCATATGTGAACATGGCCGAGCAACTGGTTTCCAGGTAATTGCCTTCTCTTCCACCCATGTCAACGACCTGGTACCAGAGTCCCCCGGTCTCATCCCTGAATTTGAGCAGTGCATGCGATAGGCTGTCCAGGATACCGGTCAGCTGCCCGTATCCCGGATGGTCTTCGGGCAGGAATTCCAGTACATCCACCAGGGCCATCATGTACCAGCCGATGGCCCTTCCCCAGAAATGCGGGGAGACGCCTGTTTCAGGGTCCGCCCATTTCTGCTCCCGGCTCTCGTCCCATGCATGGTACAGCAGGCCTGTGGCGGGATCGTATGTTTTGGAATGGATCAGGGTGATCTGGTGCACCACCGTATCAAACCAGGCCGGCTGGTTAAAGGTGGCCGCATATTCGGCCATAAAGGGCGATGACATGTAGATGCCGTCAAGCCACATCTGCCAGGGGTAGATTTTCTTATGCCAGAATCCGTCACTGCGGGTTCTCGGCTGGTGGGCAAGCTGCTCGATGAACTGCCCGATGGCTTCACGGTACTTTTCTTCCCCCGTGTAGCGGTACAGGGTGAACAGGCCCCTGGCGGGATTGATGTTATCCAGGTTGTAGTCCGATTGCCTGTAAATCCTGATCTGGCCATCGTCCTGCACAAAATAATCCATATAATCCTTCAGGTAATTGGCATATTTCTCGTCAACCGTATCCAGCCTTGCGATCGCCTGCCCCAGCATGGCCACATCGTACTGCCATTTCACCCTGGGGGCATCCAGGTAATGAACCAGGCTGTCGTACCTTGTCATAACCGCATCGGCCATCTGCACGGACCATGGCGGGGATTTGGCCTTCTTTGAGGTTCCCGGAGTGCAGCCGGATTGGATCAGGACCATGGAAATCATACCCAGAAACACTATGGAACTCACTCTTTTGATCGGTTTCATGATATCCGGTTTTCCTTCAGGGAATCACTTCAACGGCCGGGGGATTGTCCAGCCGTTTTAACGTTTCTTCCAGGTACTTCACAAACGCTTCCTGGCTGGTTATCCCGCCCGGTTCTTTCTCCCACACTGCAAGGAAATAGTAAGTCAGGGATTTTCCCGAGGGCTTCAGGACAATTACGTTGCTGTAGGTATCCTTGGTGATCTCGGCCAGTTCGGAGGAACGGTAGATAACTGCCAGTCCCAGGTTATCATTAGCCAGGCTCTGCTTTCCCCAGGTGGCCAGGTAGGACCAGCCTTCCTTTTCGGCCTCAGGGACGATCACAACAGCATTCTTGTCGCTTACGATCCCGGTACAGAAGTTTTCCAGTGCGACGGAGGTGCTGACCTGGTGCTTTGTAAGGCGGGATCCGGCCGAAATGGAAAGGATGGATCTCATGTCGGTTTTCACATCACCTGCCTGCCATCCGTAATAGTTTGTCTCAATCTCAGAATATATGGGACCGTTGGCAATGATCCTGCAGGTAACGCTGTCCGTCACGGCAACCCGGTTGGCTTTACCGTCGGCCCAGATGCCGATGGTTCCCAGTCCCAGGGATTCCCCGACTTTCAGAATATCCATTCCCCAGTCCGACGGTTCATGATAGGAATCAAAGCCATCCTGTCCCACGTTCTGAAGCACCATATTTTCAGTCTGCTTGCCGAAAACATCGATGGCGTTGCGCCAGTCGAGATAAAACCGGAATCCCACCAGGTCGGATTCCCATCCCGGTCCCTCGTACCTTATGTAAAACGAATGGTCCGTATGTTCGGGCGGGACCCTGAGGAATTCAACATTCTCGAAACTTCCCCCGATGTATTTGCGGTCCTTCCATGTTCCCCCGGTTTTCACCGAGATCTCTGCCTGGGTCCGCTGGGGGAAGAGGCCGGGGACATCTCCCGGACTTGCAGTTATCTGCATTTCCTCACCCGGCTGGAGGTCAGCCAGGATGAGCAACCTGTCGGGTACCCCGTTGCGGTCATCATCTGCCAGCTGCCATGGAAGCGGCCGGTCCGGATTTAATATCATGCGTTCCAGGAGTGAATCCGGAACGGGTTTCTCCAGATCAGAAAGATTGACCTCCAGGAGCTGGTCGGTAAGGGCCAGGGAGGATTCGTTTAGAACCTCCAGGCGGAATAAGCTGTTGTCCGGTCCCTTACCGCAACCGGTATGGAGCAGGGAGAGGACCAGGAAAAAAGCAAGGGTAGTTAAAACATTCTTTTTCATTTTAAAGATTTTTAGTTAATTATTCGGAAGGTTCATTGATTTCCTGTGATCCGGAACCAGTCAAAATCGGCCCAGCCGGTATCGTTCGTCCGGACGTTTCCCAGCGCGAAGAGTCCCACTTTGGCTCCTATCCATTTCCCGGGTACGGCCGTGAAGACCTCCCCGGCCGGGGTAAACTCCTGTCCGTCCGTGCTTATGCTGAACCGGCAGCGGGCGGAATCCGAGATGCTGACCCTGAGGTATACTTCCCGGCAATCCAGATCTACGGGCACGGTCTTTTTTACTGTACCACCGTGTTCCGCATCCGTGTGTTCCAGAACCCTGTACTGGATGGCTCCGTCAGCCTGCACCAGCACGATGGCGGCGTAGCTCATCCCCATGATGACCAGTCCCGTTTGGTCCCCCTCCTGACGTGGATTGAAATCCAGTTTTGCGGTGGCCGTGAATGCAGGTGCCGGGAATTTCTGCAGGTAAAGGTTGGGCACTTCCCACAGGTTCGGATCTTTGCGGAAGTTGGGGGCTTCACGCAGGTTGTGATTTTCGTGCAGGTCGGGCTCCTCAGCCCGGAAGAAATTGCAGTATAGCCTCATATACCCTTCACTCCCGGAGAGAAACATCCATTCCGGCTGCGGATTTGCATGCCATTGCCACTGGAGTCCAGCTTCAGGAGAATTAAATTCATCCGATTCCTGCATGCCGGCAAGCTCCCCGTTATATCCGGTGGAAGGCTTGCGCCAGGATTCCACAGGCTCACCGGTGCCATCGCCGTCCTCATCCGATCCGATCACGGGCCAGTCGTCCTTCCACTGCATGGGTTGCAGGTGGACGATCCTGCCATAGGCCCCTTTGTCCTGGAAATGGAGGAACCAGGATTCCCCGTTAGCAAGCTCGATCCAGGCACCCTGGTGGGGACCGTTTATTCTGGTGTTTCCCTGGTGAAGCACGATCCGGTCCTCGTAGGGACCGTAGATGTTCCTGGACCTCAGCACGGTCTGCCAGCCGGGTGCTACCCCTCCGGCAGGGGCAAAGATGTAATACCAGCCGTTGCGCTTGTACAGTTTGGGTCCCTCTATGGTCGGGTGAGCGTCATGTCCGTCGAAAACAAGCACACCATCATCCAGGAACCGGGTACCCTTCTGGTTCATCCTGTGGATGACAAGAATGCTCTTCCTGCCTGAGCGGCTGCCCGCAAAGGCATGGACCAGGTAGGCCT
>Ga0307419_10000285_pt1 | contig 24615 bp, 28 predicted proteins | sample SalMarWE160230MG_2_FD_202512 | JGI IMG/M metagenome (GOLD analysis project Ga0307419, IMG submission 202512) | Salt marsh sediment microbial communities from the Plum Island Ecosystem LTER, Massachusetts, United States - WE1602-30 | ecosystem: Environmental > Aquatic > Marine > Intertidal zone... | reverse complement strand
GAGACATAATAACATTTTTTATTATACTTTTTATATACGGGTACGATTTTTGGAGAAGAAAATCCATGAATTGTTGTTAATACTGGAGTTTTTGTCATTTGAGAGTAAGTTAATGGAAGATAATCAAAATGGTTGTGAATAATATCAAATTCTTCACCTCTTTCAAATACTTCTGAAATATGTAGACATTCCCATACTTTCGGTATTAATTCTTTATCTTCTTCGTATCCATGAGGAGACACTCCAACTAGATGTGCTTTAGTGTCTGAGTCTTTAGTAGCAAAAAGAGTTACTTCAATTCCTCTCTCAACAAGACCCTCAGTCAATAGCGAAACAACAGATTCCCAAGGACCATAATGACGTGGAGGAGTTCGCCATGCAATAGGGGAGAGCATTGCTATATGCATTTTTTACATCCTCCTTTAGAAATATATTCCATAATAGAATTTTTATTCATAGATTCCTAATTTTTAAAATTTTAATTCTAATGTTAGTACCCTACCAGTAGTTTTACCTGCGTGATAGTGTATTAGCCTTCCTTTGTTATTATATCAGTTTCAAGGAGGGTGTCTAAGAGATACATATTTAAAAGCGAAAGTAACCAAGATAAGGTAGATTCTGCTCCTTGATTTCTACCTTTTCCGGTAGCTGATAATCCATCACTGCATCCTCCAGTTTTATAATCATAAATAGAAACGTTCAAATCATTACGTCCTAAGTACCATTCTAAACAGCGACGAGCTTCATTAATCCATTTATTATCTTGAGTGACCTTAAACGCTTCAATACATGCTTCAAGGATGCTTTGGGCTTCAAGGGGTTGTTGATCAAATCGTGCAATCTCCCCACCTTTAGGAAACCATCCACGATTACCAATAGGAGTGAAGTGTCCTTTTTCACTAGTTTGAATTTTTATTAACCATTCTAATGATTGCAATCCAGCATCAACCATATCCCTTCGCTGCAACCATTGTCCAGACATTAGTAAAGCCTGTGGAATTTTCCCATTATCATAAGCAACAATATTTTCAATCCACGGCCAATTATCTTGAGCGTTTTGACAATACATTTCAAATAATTTATTTGCTATCTCTTTTCTATATCTTTTAATTTTGCGATCACCACTAAATCTTGATAAATAAGCATGAATTCCTATTAAACTAAAAGCTAAAGAACGAGGAGAGGTAAACGTTGATAAAGTTTCTACAGCTTTTTCAAATATTTCCAATGAAACATTTCTATATTCTTTAATATTTGTTATCCCAATAGTGAAACCTAAACTCCAGATTGCACGTCCATGACTATCTTCAGATCCCAACTCTTTGGTCCATCTTCGATCGTAACTCATAAAATTTCGAAATCTGTTATTCTCTTTATTGAAAGCGTGCAAAATAAAACTCAAATATCGATATCCATAATTATTTAGAAATTTTTCCCCGATTGATAGATTTTGTGCAAGTAAAACTGTAATTATTGCTCTCGCGTTATCATCAGTGCAATATCCATAATTTCGGTTTGGTATTATATAGTTAGCATGTTGTAGAATGCCAACATCATCCGTCAGACGAATTAAGTGATCAAATTTTGGATAAGGCATCTCAAATGGAGTAGATCTTAGAGATTTTCGATGTGTTGAAGATCTTGGATAGCAGGATCTCTTTTGTACGAGATCATCAAATATTTCTAAGTAATTTCTAGCGACTTCCTTCCAAATCATTTTTCTGGAGTATAAATATGCTTTTTTACGCATATTATGGCATTCTACTTCATTATCTAATAAATAAATAATTTTTTTTGCAATTGAATTAGAATCATTGAATGGGACGATAAATCCCCTTCCTTCAGCTAAAATCTCCTCAGCATACCAATAAGGCGTCGATATTATAGCTTTACCTGCACCAAGAGCATAGGCTAAAGTTCCAGACGTAATTTGGTCCTTTTTTAAATATGGTGTAATATAAATATCAGCAACTCCTAAAAATTCACATAATTCATTTATATCGACAAATCTATTATGGAATATGAGATGGTCTTCGATATCAAGCTTTCTAGCTTTTCTTTGAAGAGAATGACGATATGCTTCACCATATTCTTTTTTTATATTAGGATGAGTCTCACCTAATATAATATAAACTACATTGGGATGTTTTCGAATGATCGTAGGTAAGGCATCGATCATTAATTCTATTCCCTTATCGGGATTAATAAGGCCAAATGTTAAAATCACTTTTTTTCCTTCTACTCCAAACTGCTCCTTAAAAAAATTAGGATCTATGAAAGGTAAATCAGGAATCCCGTGATGGATTAAAGAAATTTTTTCCATTGGAACTTTATAAATATCTTTAAGAAATAATACTGCTTTTTGGCTCATGACAACTATTTTATCAGAAATTTCTGAAATGGAATTTATTATTTTTTTTTGCATTGTGTTCGGATTTGGCAATATACTATGTAAAGTAGTAATAACAGGCATTCGTAGATTTCGAATTAAACTTAAAATAAGATTACCATGATCTCCTCCATATATTCCGTATTCATGTTGAAGAGAAACAACATCAACTTTATTAACATTAAGAAATTCTGCAGCTAATTGATAATCTGATATAGAATTAACATTCAATTCAAAGCGAACTTGTTTTGGATAAGGATAACCTTTTGGGATATCATTCATTGCGATTGCCCAACAATCGATTTTTTCTCCTTCTTTAGAAACTGCTTGTAATAAATCATTTGTAAAAGTTGCAATACCACATCTCCTTGGCAGATAATTCCCGATGAACGCAATAGTCTTCAGATTTGGATATCTTCTCATATTTTTAAAATTCCTCTCAATTTTTTTTATTTTTACAAGGAACTACTTGATATCTCCGGTCCATATTTTTAATTTACCATTTTCTTGTCTAAATATAATTTTTTCTTCCCTCGCTAACCAACCTATAGCCATAAGCAATAAATCTCGTCTATCTTTATACTCTTCCTTTAGCTGCTCCAAATTAATTTCTTTACTAAACGCTTTTTTAAAGATTTCGCCAGCAAGGAACCCTATATCCACATCGAAGTTAGATTGGGTTTTTATTAACTCTTTTAATAACGCTTTAAGATTACATGATACTACAGCAATCCGCTTATCGGCCGCTCCATAATAGATATACAATCTATTCTTGAAAATGGCAGTGCCTGTAGGAAATACAACGTTCCAAACATCGCCAATTTTCTCGTAATCCTCCTTGGGAGAAAACAGTGGTTTCTTTAACCGACCAATAACCCTAAAGGGAGGATCCTTTTCAAATAATGCTGCAGAGGCATGATAAATCTGACTTGCGTTAGTATCCTCAACTGCGTGATAGATTAAGAGCCAACCTAATGATGTATTGATTAGAGGTGCTCCAGCACCTATATAAGACTCATAACCATATGCAGGTTCCATTAAGACATTTTGGTCTAATTTCTTTAAATATTCTTCCCAATAGGTTAGATCCTTTAATTGGTTGAAGTCCTTGAAATACATTACTTGAATATCTGGTAAGATTCTATGTATAAAAATAAAGTTATCGTTATATTTTACAGGGAATAAAAAACTATCTTTTTCCCATAATAGAACATCTTGAGCAGTAATATCTTTAATATAAGATACGAAGCGATAATATTTATGCTTCAACTGTGATTGCTTAAAAAAGTCTTTTGCATCTTCATATTTCATTGAAGGAGTAATCAATCCTTGTTTCTCCCAATTTTTCAAATCTTTACTTGTTGCGAATGCAACTCTTGCATTTTTTCCATCATATGCTGTATAAAAAAGATAATAAATCCCATCGAGTAGAACAATCCGAGGATCTTCTATACCGTGGATTTCATAATCATGTTCAGGAAAAATAATTGGTTCTTCTTTTCTTTCAATAATATTTAAGGGACCCTCTAATTTAACATATCCAATACTTGAATAATTCCCTTGTTTTACTGCTCTGTAGAACATATGGAGTATATTACCTTCTTGGTATATCGTAGGATTTAAAACTGCTTGATTTTCAAATTCTAAACCAGTCGTTTCAAGTAAAATGCCCTCTCTTCTGATAAATACCATAAAGAAATGATATTTTTAGAATTTTTAAGTTTTTTCTTTATAGATTAGAGGTTCATTTCATATTTATTAATTCATCCCAGAATTTTTTCTTAAGTACAGAAAGTTCCTTATTTTTAGGTTTAATGAAATAAATATCCCGAGATATTAATATAGGAAATTCTTCAACTTCTAAAAATTTAATAAGACTTGCATTCACAGCTTTTTGAGCTATTTTTTCACTAAGAACAGATATAAAATCAGAACCAGATATCGCTGAAATTATAGAATCATTATTATCTAATTCTAATTTAATATCTAATTTATTATACTCAAGAAAATTTTTTTCAAAAACATCGCGGGTTCCTGATCCTTTTTCTCTGTTTATAAATGGAAATTTTATTAAATCTTTAAAAGGGACAACATGTTTCTTTCTTATAAGTTCATGATTAGGTGAACAAACGAATTTTAAGTTCTCTTCTCCAATTTTTAAAGTGTCGAATTTTTCTACAGCATATCCCATAAAACTTCCGATTCCTGCAAAATCTACTTGATTATTTGTGATTTTTTTCAAAGATTGTTCAGAATTGTTAATTATTATTTTGAAATTAGAATTGGGATATCGTTCTCTGAATTGGGCAATATATTTTGGTAAAATATGTGATCCTGGAACTGTTGAAGCTGAAATGATAATATCTTCAGAGATTTTATTACTATATTTTGTTAGCTTTTTTTTGCATTCATCATACAATTCTATAATTCCTTTAGCATATTTAAGGAAAATAGATCCTTCCTCAGTTAATTCAAAATTTCGAGTTGTTCTATTAATTAATATGATACCTCCAAATTCCTTTTCTATCTGTGAAATACGATGAGATAATGTACTTTGAGATGTTTTTAAGTTAATTGCAAGTTTAGAAAAACTTTTAAACTCTGTAAGGAATATAAAAGTCCTCAAAAATTCGATCTTCATTGCTTTAATATTTAATAATAGTATATTGCATTTTTTAATTCATCGATTTTCTTAATAAATTATGCGAAAAAATTAATATATTATATTATTAAATTACTTATTAAAATCGTTTATAAGGATTAAATTTAAAATGTCTGATAAAAAGAAAGTTTTTACAATTGCGATTGGTTCAGGTCAATACACTCAAGAGAGACCTTATACTTTACTTAGATTTGCATACACTGCTTTGTTAGAGGGTCATAAAGTAAACATATTTTTAGTTGAGGATGGTATTTGGGTTGGGAAAAAAGGACAAGACCCTAAAAGCTATGACAATGTAGGAAAATGGTTAGTGGATGTAATCGATGAAGGGGCAAAAGTACTTGTTTGTGGGGTTTGCATGAAAGCAAGAGGGATGTCAGAAGAAGAATTATTATCTGGATGTAAAAAAACTACGATGAATGGATTTTTAGATATGTGTGTAGAAGCAGACAATATAATTTTTTGTTGAATGTCAGGAGGCGTCTATAATCGTAGGAATAAAAATTTTGGATTGTTCGGATCTTGTTTGTCCCTTACCAGTAGCTAAGACAAAAAAAATGCTCAATTCAATGGAAAGTGGTGAAATTCTTGAAGTAAGAGGGGAATTCAGCGAAGCGGGGGAAAATATTAAAAGATTTGTAGATTCTCAAGGCCATGAAGTGGTGGATTTTAAGTTAGAAGGAGAATATTATTCAATCATAATCAGAAAGAAATAAAATATCTTTCTTTATCACTTTACAATTATCGAGGACGTGTTCTTGTATTCTTTCAGAACCATGTTAGAGGTAGTCTTTGTAACCCATTCTTCTTCATTAATAGCCCTGATAAAATCATGAACATCTTCAGGTTCTTTAAATCTACATATTAACGCTGCAGATTGTTCACCAGTTGTGTGAAAAATGGAGCATACTTCTGGTTTCTCCTTGAATCCTTCTAAAATTTCTGATGTATGCTTACCATCGATCTGAACCCTAATGAGAAAAGTAAATTTATATCCAAGTTTAATATTATTGAGATTTAGGGTATAACCTTCAATAATCTCATTCTCCTCCAGCTTAGAGATTCTATTATGGATTGTTCCAATAGATATGCCCAATTTTTCTTGAATTTCTCTATATGAAGTCTTTGCATTTTTTTGCAGGATTGTAATTATGTTTCTATCAATAGAATCAAGTAATTTTTCTTTTTTTTCCTTTTTTTCGTTCTTTTTTTGATTTGAATTTGTAGGTACCATTATTTAACCCTAAAGTAGTAATGAAAAAATAACAATATAATATATTTTGAAAAATATTTAAATTATTACCCTTGAAGCGTGAAAAAAGATTAAAAAAGTTCATTAAAATTAAAAAAAGTTCTCAAAAAACTTGGATCTAATTTTGAAAAAAGCGAGTAGTCCTTGTTACCAAGTTGGAGGTTATCTTTATTTTTATATAAATTTTTTGTTTTTGTTATTCACTATAGATCTAAGATTAATTTTTTCATCAATTAGATAATCATCTAATTTATCTTTTGCTTTTTCTCTTTGTTGTTGATGGTTTTCCAGGAATTTATTGATCTTTTGTATAAGATTGTTCTTACATTCTCCACAAAGTAATTCGCCCCCTTTGCATTTTGATTGAATATTCCTTATTTCATCATCATTTAACGTGAAGAGCATGAAATGATATTTATACACAGAACAAATTGATGGATTTCCTCCTAATTCTCTTTGTATTTTTGCATTTGCTTGTCCACCAGTAAATGCATCGTTTACTTTTTTCTTGACCATATCTGGCGTATCTTTTGTGAATATCGCGGTATGTTCCATAGAAGCAGACATTTTTCCTCCTTGTTGAAGACTTGGTAGAAATACGCATTGTATAGAAGCAGGTTTATAATAACCCAGTTTTGGTAAAACGTCTCTTGATAGACGAAAATGTGGATCTTGGTCGACTGCATGGGGAATCATACAGGGAACATTCTTCTCCTCAATTATACTCTTAATTATAGCTGGAACTGTTTGAATGCTTGTATAAAAAATTTGTCCTATATTTGAGCTATTATCTAACCCAAAAGTAGCTTTAATCGTAGAGAAAGTTATTTTTTTCGCAATTTTTAACGCATTTTTATAGAGAGTTCCTGCTAGATCTATGTCTGAAAATATAAAAGTCTTTTTTGGATCAAATCCTAAAGCGATAATATCTAATGCATTATCATAGGAGTATTTATAAGCATCTTCCATTGAAAGAGATTGATTAAATAAAAATTTCTCGTCATCTGTTAATTGAAACCATAATTCCACGTTAAATTTATCTTGAAGCCACTTTGTAAAAATCCAAGGCATAACATGCCCTAAATGGACATTTCCAGAGGGACCTCTTCCCGTGTATAGATAAAAGGGGTTTCCTTTTTTATATTCATCTAATATCCAATTTAAATCTCTATGAGCAAAGAAAATTTTTCTGGTTAGAAAGGGATGAAGCTCATTTGTAATTTCTTTCAACTGAGACAATAATTGCTCATCAATTGCATCTATTCCAAACTCTCGTATTAATTGATCATAATCTACTTCTCCACTTACTTCCCAAGGAGTAACAATAAAATCAGACATTAATTTATCAGTAATAAAATTCAAGTTATTGTTAATTGGTAGTGTTTCCTTTTTTTTAGGTTTTAGGATTTTTCACCAATATTATGAATTATGAATTAAAGAGAGAAAAAAGATATACACAAAATACATCATAATGAGTTAATTTTAACTTAAAAGTGGTTTCAATATCATTTTTATTTCATTTAGAAAATCACTAAACTTTTCTAGAAGTTCATCTTTTAATGATTCTTTAATAATTACTGATATAAATAGCGAATTTTAAATCCTCCATCACAAGCGACTGATGTTGTTTCTATTCTCAGAGATATCGCAAGTACGGGTATTAATAACGTTATCACTATAAAAAAAGCGTCATTTGAAGTAACGCATGATGATCTAATGAAAATACTCACTCCAGACATTTTATTTACAATGGTCTTTTTGATTGATTCAATCAAGAAGCGATCTACATCAGGTTATTTCTTAGATTTCGATTTAGCGTGGCGTAATTTGGCTCCTAAAATTCATAACCGGAGGGAGTCAGGATGCTATGATATCCTCACGGACACGTTGAGTAAAGAAGGAGAACTCTTGAAAGTAGAGTTTTTCGGAAGAGACTACAATTGGCTATTAAGACCGATTAATACTAAGACCCCCTATATATCTACAACTTTTTCGCAATCTGGATTTACCATCGACCCGAACGACCAAGTAGATGTTGAGATCAAGGTGTTGAGCATGCTTTTATGGATGATGATGGAGCCTAACATCGAAGCCGTGATCAAGTTGCCAACCGGAGACATGACCTTGAACATTCACGACTATTTTGACCATTCTGACGTGATGGGTTTTCTCAACTTCCATAACCACGAATTAAGCGACAAGCACGAGGATATCATCAGCTATGTAATGGATAAGTTTAAGAGTTTCTATGTAACATACTTAGGCGGCAATAAAGATTCTGAGATATTTGACTTGAGATAAAATTAATAACAAACATCTATTCTTTTTTCTTTGAATTTATCATCTAAACTTTGAGTTCTCTTAATTTTCGTATTTCCTATACTGAATATAGATAATTTTGGTAAGTCATATATATATTCAGGTATTCTTTCTATTGGGTTTCCCTCTAAATAGATTTCTTTGATTGAAACAAGAGATTCAAGAAAGTTTGGTAATACATTTATGTTATTATTGTTAATACCAAGAATTTTTAGATTGACTAAGTTTCCGATGGAATTTGGAACCTCGTTTAAATTATTATCACCAAGGGTTAAAATCTCTAAAGAATTTAGTAATCCGATTGTTTCAGGGACTGTTTCTATATCATTGTTTGCTAATACTAGCTTCTTAAGATTTATTAAATTCCCTATCGATCTTGGGATCGATTTCAGTTTGTTTGATCTGATATTTAACTCTTCCAAATTTTCCAATTTTCCGATTGACTCGGGAAGCCTTTCTAACTTATTGTTGTGAAGGTCAACCCTCTTTAAGGATGTCAATTCCCCAAACGATTCCGGTAGCCATCTAAGATCGTTATTAAACCCGATTAATTCTTCTAATGAGTTTAGATTTCCGATTGTATCCGGCAAGGTTTCTAACTTCTCATCTAAAAACTCGTCAAAACCTTCTTCTAATCTCAGCGACAAGAACTCGTTAACAATAAACTCCATCTCTAAAGATAAAATGGCAAATTTGCTATTTAAACGTTCCCAGTTTAACGATTTTTTTTAATTTAGAAATGTTAAATACAACATGTTAGATATAGCTTGAGTTGTACTAAATAACGTTGTAAATTGGCTCTAACTTAAAAGTGGTCTCAAAATCGCTTTAATTTCCTTTAAAAAATCAGTAAACTTCTCCAGAAATTCGTCTTTTAGCGCCTCTTTAATAATTACTGAGATGAAGAGTGAATTATCAGCAATTTCAATTCTGTGAAGATATGAAAGCAAGTTTTTTCCAACATTTGAAAAATTATAATCAGTCTCATATGATTCCTCCAACATTCTTTTAAGGAGAAAGAGATGATCCTTAATAGATTCAATAAGTTCAATGTATATCTCAGGTTCAACTAATTCACTATAATATTCACTTATTATAATTCCATTTTTATCAAAAACAATTAAAGAAGAGCAATTAAACTCTTTTAAATATGTTTCAAGTAGTTCTGAGAGATCAAAAAATTTATCGTCGAATATAGACAAACCATATGAAATTAGTTGAACGATGGAAATAATATCAAAAATTGAGGTTTGCTGGAATAATATCTTCATAGAGGGATATTTTTGTAAGATGATTTCCTGTAAATCTTCAACTTGTCTAATAATGCCTTCATTCTCACGTAATTCCGGATCATATTTATGAAAGCTAACTATGAGTGGAATATCCATTTTATACTTCATAAAGTTTTGTAAAATCATATCTAAATAAGCAAGAGACGTTTCAAGTCTCTTAGTATCTTGAATATCAATGATGTAGACCAGTAAATCAGTATTCGCAAAGTAAAGTTCTTGTTTCTGTTCATATAATGTTCTGTACTTTTCTTGACCTCCTAAATCCCAAAAAACAACTTTATTTTTTAAAAATTCTGTTGCTTGATATTCAACTCTAATTGTTGGTGTGAGGGATACAATATCCTTTTGAAAATCATACTTTTTATCTAAAGCAGTTAAGATTGAAGTCTTACCAGCATTATCTAAGCCAGCTACAATAATTTTTTTCAGCGATTCCATAAATGTCACGTTTAATTTTAAGATTCTTGGTTATTTTCGAATATTATATTATCAAATAAAATTTATTATTTTTAATCTTATGTTCTTCCCGTTAAGAAGCAAGATCACGCGTGTTCTTTTGATAATATTCACGTGTTAATCGCGAGTTATATAAATAACACTCTTATTTTAATTAATGAGCCTTTTTTATATCTTCAATTGAATTAATTTTGAAAGGTAGAAATGATGGAAGGAAAAGAAAACAATTTTTTACAATATTTAGAATATCAAATTAACATAAAGAATAGAAGCGAGCAATTCAATATAAAGTTCCCTTCATTTGAATCACAAATAAATGAAAAAAACTCCAAGATTATAAAGATGATTAACGGATTTAATGATATGCGTCACAGAGAAGTATACGCCTTATTGGTTGAGGAGTTCACAGATGTAATTCAAAAGAATAAATAAGTATCATTCCCCAATAATCTGACAATAAATTGTCCTATGACGAGGCTTTTCATCAAATTCACAGAAGATAATCTGTTGCCAAGTGCCTAGAATTAACTTTCCGTTATGAAACGGAAAAGTTTCAGATGTCTTAATAAGAAAACTTCTTATATGACCTGAACCATTTTTATCTCCCCAAGTTCTATGATGTTTATAATCATATTTATATGGTATAATATTTTCTAAAAATTCATTTATATCATTTTGAACCAATCCTGGCTCAAATTCAATTGTTGAAATTGCACCTGTAGATCCAGCAATATGAACATTAACGATTCCATTTGTCATATCGCTAGCATTAACTGCATTTTGAACTTGAGAAGTTATATTAATTATTTCACAAAATGGGTTTGATTTTATCTCAAATGTTTTTAAAGTAACTGTCATTTTCAATATCTAATTTTAATATTCTTTTAATTAAGGAAAGTAAGATAAATACTTTGAAAAGTTTTTTCAGAGATAATACCCTTATAAAATTATAGCTTTAATTTAATGATACAACTTAGTTGAAAAAATATGGGTGAAGATAAACTCAAAAAATTCTTAAAGAAAATACATAACCCAAAAAATGATATTCCTCTTTATGCTACCATTATTGTAAGACCTGGTAAGAAAATTCTCGATTTTAAGATAAAAAAAGAAGACGCAAATATCTTGCGTGTTATTGCTCATGATGAAAAAAGAGTCGGGTGGTTTATTCATTCATTTCATATACCCATCAAGAATTTGGGATTATCTCCAGATTCCAAAGATCAAGAAATCCTTAACTATCTAACAAATCCATTTAAAATACCAAACAAACCAACTAAAGACTTCGTTGAAGATATTCTCAGAAAATATATTGAGATTTTACCAGAAAAAGGACGGAATTATTTCAAAACTCAGAGATACAAGAAAAAGAAAGAGATGCAAACAGGTGTTAAATTAAAAGGATTTTAAATTATTCATCATTCATTAAGGGCATTCCATCTAAGGATACCTTTTCAAACTTTATAGGTTTTCTCTCTCTATAGGGATTAACTATATCTAATATTTTTCGTCCTACGGTTATGTATCCGGTATGACCAATCATTCTTACTTGAGGCCTTGTTGCGTTTTCTTTTACTTGCATAGTTCTTTTAATCAATTCATAAGTGTAGATCTCAGTGAATTCATTCTGTTGCAAGGCAAACGTTGTCTTTTTAACTTGTTCAATAGTAGGAGAAAAAGAAACTAACGTTCCAGAAAATTTCAAGTATTTTTTTACTTTAGAAATTGCTTTCCATGGTTGAGGCATATCTAATATAACAGAATCAACATTTTCATGATCCAATTCATCTAAAAGAATATCTCCATTATTAATTGATACAAAATTTTGTAAGTTTGCATGCTTGATGTTTCTTTCAGCAGTTCGCAAACTCTTTTCTCGAATATCATATGAATATACCTGTCCATTTGGTTGAACATATGTCCCTAAAATGCAGGTTAAAGCTCCAGAGCCGCATCCGGCTTCAATTACTTTGCTACCCGGTTTAATTCCAGAATACATGATGATGAGTCCAGCATCTTCAGGATATATGATTTGTGTCTTTCTGCCCATATAAATTACATAATCAGAAGGTAAAGGCTCCAGAACATAAAACTTGTAACCTTGAGTATCATGTGGATGCGAAAATACTACTGTACCAAATGATTTCCCAATTAAATCATCGAATTTGATAATACCTAAATGGGAGTGAAATTCTTTTCCTTTTTCTACCTGTAAAAGCCATCTCCTTCGCTCATCTAGTATTAGAAATACAAGATCGTTATCTTGTATTAGTCTATCGCTCATTATTTATTGATTTTCATCATAATTTATTGCTTATATTTATAAAATAATACTTTAAGTTTAAAGATTTTAGGGATATACTCTATATTTTTAAGTACTCCTTTTTTTGACAAATATGTAGTTAGATGGTGAGAAAATCTCCTTTTTAAAATTATTACAAAAAATATAAAATAAATGGTAAATTGAAATACTTAATTATTTAGTATAATCTTCTTTATAATTACTCGATTAAGAATCTATTCATGAGTAAAGAAAATAATAGCGCATCTCAACCTTCTAGGAACTCATTTAGAGGATTGCAACTCCAGATTGAGGACTTTCGAGAAAAAAGGGATGAGTTGAATAAAAAAACAAAAGAATTTATAATTGAATTACAAAACATTGATACAGAGATCGATAATTTACTTAAGGTATCAAAAGAAAATTACAAAAAGAAGAGAGATTATTGGAATAGCAAAGTAAAAATCCTCAAAGAAAAAAAGAATGAATACAAATCAATTCTCGACTCTTGCCTAGAGGAGCGAAAAGCGCTTCAGAAAGAATTCAAAAAAGATAAAAATCCCCAAAATAATTTCTCATCCATTAAGCAAATTGAACGCAAAATTGAGAACTTAGAAAGAGTCATTGAAACCGAAAAATTAGATATTGCTGAAGAAAACTCTATTATAGATAAAATTGGGGAATTAGCAGAAGTAAAATATGATTTTCTATCAGAAAAGAAAAATTCTGAAATCTTTAAAATCGAACGAAAAATCCAGATCGTTAAAATCAATTTAAATAAAATCTACGAGCAATTAACAAAATGGTCAAATAAATCTCAAAATTATCATTCAAAACTCCAAGAAGTCTACGATAGGATAAATGAATTAAAGGAAAAGAAGAAGAAGACAGAAGAAGAGCTAATTGATAACAAGAAAGCTGCTGATGCTTATCATGAGCAATTTTTAAAAGTCATGAATCAAAGGAAAACTGCTTCCAAAAGGAAAGCTCCACATACTCGCAATAAGAGACCTGAGAAATTTCAGAAATCATATAGATATAATAAAGAGAAAAATGACGAACTTCAAAAACTTAAAGATGACAAATTAGCTACTGCCTTAGAAAAGCAAAAAGCAGGAAAACGATTGAATTTATATGAAGCTCGATTGATCTTGGAATCAAGAAATTAATGAGGGTTAAAATAAAGATTTAATAGCCTTATTCGTTAAGATAAACCTTTTTCTCCATATTTCATAAAGTTTTAGCAAATTCGAATAATATTCTTATTTTAACACAAATAGTACCTCCCATATTAAAATTTGATTAAGTTTTTTGGTACGATTCATTTTTTTATCATGATTTATTAAAATTGTATAATGAATTATCTTATATATTTACTAAATTTAGAAAGGTGAAATTAAATTGGAAAATATAGTTGCTGAAATTCGAGAAAACCTAATGAATCATCACGACTGGTTTAGCAAGTCTATACCACTAATCGCTTCAGAAAACATTACAAGTCATGCTGTTGATGAAGCATGCAATACTGATTTCAGTCATCGGTATGCCGAGGGCTGGAGCGGAGAAAGAGTGTATGCTGGGTGCCGATATATTGATAAGGTTGAAGATATATGTATGAAATTGGCGAATCAATACTTTAGATCTACTCATGCTGATGTTCGACCAATCTCTGGAGTAGTAGCTAATCTAACAATGTATAATGCACTAACTTCTGATAACAATGGAAAGATGTGTTGCATGTCAATTATCCGAGGAGGGCATATTTCCCACGGACCACGATTTGCAAAAAGTGGAAGAGAGATTTTTGGAACTGCTGGGACTACAAGAGGCTTGAAAATAGAATATCTTGCTTTTGATAATGATGAAATGAACTTAGATATTGATGGATCGGCTAAAATTATTAGGGAATTTGAACCCGAATTGGTGTTATTTGGGGGATCAGTTTTTTTATTTCCTCACCCCGTAAAGGAACTTGGTAATGTTGCTAAGGAAGTGGGAGCTTATGTTGGATATGATGCTGCTCATGTTGCGGGTTTAATAGGTTCTGGATATTTTCAAGATCCTCTGAGAGAAGGTGCTGATGTAATGACAATGAGCACTCATAAGACCCTTCCTGGTCCTCAGCATGGAACATTAGTTTCCAATAGAGAGGATTTAATTGATAAGCTAAAGTCGTGTGCATTTCCAGCACTTTTATCAAATCATCATTTGCATAACGTAGCTGGCTTAGCTATTGCTTATGCTGAAATGCTTGAATTTGGAAAAGAATATCATAAAAATGTAATTGATAATGCAAAGGCTCTCGGACAAGCGCTTAATGAAAGAGGTTTATCAGTTTTAATGGAACACAAAGGTTTCACAGAATCACATCAAATATTGGTTGATGTTGCTGATTTTGAAAAAACTATTGGATTAGGCGGAGATATAGAGAAATTATTGGAAGCCAGTAATATAATTTTGAATAGAAACTTACTTCCTCGTGATCTCACTGAAGGAAGGCATTATCAGAACCCAGGAGGTTTGAGAATTGGAACTTCTGAAGTTACTAGGTTAGGGATGGGAAAAAGTGAAATGGTAGATATTGCTGAATTCATAAAAAAAATTGTGATTGATAAGAAAGATCCCAAAAAGGTAAGGGAGGAAGTTATTGAATTTCGAAAAGGTTTCCAAGAAATACAATACTGTTTTGATAAACCCAACAAAGCATACGAATATTTGAAATTTTATTAATATTTTTTCTCCATTTTTTTTAAGAGAGAACAGAAAAATTTATCTAAAATAGCATGTTCCATATATTATTCATTTATTATACATAACCTTTTAGGTTTCTAAGTAATATGAGTTCTCTTAAGCTTGATATAATCGACAAGGATGAATATAATCTCAATTTCATTATTGAAGGAATTTCTATCGAAATGATAAATGCTATCAGAAGAATTATGCTTACAGAAATCCCCGTAATGGCAATTGATGAAGTTATTATCTTAAAAAACGACAGTCCACTTTATGATGAGATTATTGCTCATCGATTAGGATTGCTTCCATTAAAGACGGATTTAGATACATATAAACTTCCTGAAGAATGTGAATGTGAAGGGTATGGTTGTTCACTTTGCCAAGTATCATTAACGTGTGAAATAAGCAATTCTACAAATGCTCCTTTAGAGATTTATTCTGGAGATCTTATTTCAAACGACCCAAAGATTGTACCAGTAAATTCAAAGATTCCAATAGTAAAAATTGATAAAAATGATAAAGTTATCATAGAAGCATATGCTATATTAGGAAAGGCTAAGGATCACGCGAAATGGCAAGCGGTTTCGAATTTTGCTTATCGAAATTATCCCGTTATAGAATTTAATGAAAAAGAGATGAATGACCCTGAGATCAATAGTCTAATAGTTAGGATGTGTCCTGAGAAGTTATATGAATTAAGTGGTAATAAAGGATTAAAATTGAAGAATGACTATTGGAAAACCTGCACGCTTTGCAAATCTTGTGAAAGCAATTCTGATAAAATTAAAGTATCCTATAAAGAGAATGTGTATATTGTTACAGTAGAAAGTGATGGAGTATTACCTTTCGATGTTCTCTTCAAGAAGACATTTGAGATATTTAATGAAAAAATTAATGAATTTATTGAAAAATTAGAGGATTTAAAGATAGAGACTTGAATAATGAAAAATTTATTAAAATATTATAAATTTTAGTTTATATATTAATTACACCATAGTAATACGAGAGAGAAAAAATGAGCCACCAGAGCAAAGGTCCAAGTAATTATTATCAAAGAAAACTAATAAGAGAACTTTGGAAGACTAAGAGAAGGATATGGAAAAAAGTATCAAAAAAAATAGCTAGTCCAAGAGGTAATAAAATAGAAGCTAATTTATACAGGATAAATAAGAAGACGAAAATCGATGATGTCATTGTTATTCCGGGCAAAGTATTGGGTATTGGTGAATTAAATCATAAATTAACGATAGCTTGTTTGGAGTGTTCAAATCCTGCAAAGAAGAAAATTGAACAATCCGGGAGCAAATTACTATCAATTAACGAATTATTAGAACAAAATCCAGAAGGAAAAAACATAAAAATCTTTTACTAAAAGGTAAGTGAAAAGGAATGCAGGAATATCAATTAATAGATGCTACTGATAAGATATTGGGACGTTTATGTAGTCAAATTGCTAAAAAAGCATTATTGGGAGAAAAAATAGTTATTATCAATGCAAAATATGCAATAATAAGTGGAACTAAGCTAAATATCCATAACAAATATTTAGAAAAATTGAATATACATACAGCTACAAACCCGCGTCGTGGACCTTTTTGGCCAAGAAGGCCTGATACCTTTATGAGAAATGTTATCAAAAAAATGCTTCCTAGAAAGAAATTAAGGGGTAAAGAGGCATTGAAGAGGGTTCATGTTTATATCGGAGTTATACCGGACCGATTTAAACCTAGATATCAGAAATTAATACCAGATGAAATTCCTAATTCTGATAAAAGTAGATTATCATATTATAATAAATATATTACTTTAGAAAATCTTTGTACTCGAATTGGATGGAATAATAAGGAAATTGAGGTTTAATAAAGATGTCAGAAAAAATTAAATATATTCAATCTGCTGGAAAGAGAAAATCAGCTATTGCTAGAGCTACACTAGGGTTTCCTGCGAAAGGTCAAATCAAAATTAATAGTATTCCATTAGATATATATGAACCAGAAATTGGTAGATTAAGGATTAAAGAAGTGTTGGAAGTTGTTAACCATCCTAAACTCGAGAAGTGTGATATTTCAGTCAAAGTGAAAGGCGGGGGAATAATGAGCCAAACTGATGCTGTTCGAATTGCTATTGCGAAAGCAATAAATAAGTTTATTGGCACAAAGACAATTGAACGATCCTTTCGAGAATATGATGAATCTCTTCTTTCTGGTGATTCAAGAAGAACTGAACCAAAACATTTTGGTGGTAGGAAAGCTAGAGCAAGACGCCAGAAATCATTCAGATAATTTCTTGGTAAAAACTAATCTAATTCTAATTTTGCACCTAATTTGATCAAATCTTGTATAAAATCAGGATAGGAATCTTGAAAAATTTCAGCATTTTTTATTCTGGATTTTGAAGTTGCATGTAATGCTGCTATGGTAAATGCCATTGCTATTCGATGGTCATCTTCGTGGTTTATAAAAGTACCTATTAGCTTATCACAGTGATGTATTACAAGGATTTTTTCATCATATTCTATTTTTACTCCCATTCTTTTCAATTCTCGCATCATTACCTTGATTCTATCGCTTTCCTTATATTTTAAAGTGGATATATTATAAAGAGTAGTTTTAGAAGTAGCAAATGCACCTATTACACATAAAATTGGAAATAGATCAGGAATCCCATTGCAGTTTATTTCAATACCCTTTAAAACATTTTTTTTTAAATTTCCTCTGACAACAAGCAGACCCTGAGTTCTATTTATCTTAATGTTAGCACCCATTTCTTTTAAAATACTTATAAATCTTTTATCTCCTTGAGGTTTATCAAAATCTAAATTTTTTATAACAACTTGAGAATCAACAGTTGAAATCACGACTGCAGCAATGATAAAAGCGACCGATGAGAAATCTCCAGGTATGGTAAATTCGGTTGCAATAATTTGTTGGGGATTAGCAATATAATATTGAGCAGTATTATCTTCATTGATTATTTCTTCTACATTAACTCCGAAAGATTTTAAAACATCAATTGTGATTTCAATGTAAGGATAAGATGAAAAGGGAGTTACTACCTTAATCTCAACGGAGCTATTGTTCCTACATGGGATTATAGGACTTATCATTAAAAGAGCAGAAATAAATTGTGAAGTTATATGACCCGGAATATTAATAATATTACATTTTTCCTCTTTTCTTTCAATATGTAATATGTTGTTAGAAATATTATATATAGCTCCGAAATCCTTCAAGGAATTTAATAATGGGAGAATAGGTCGATTTCTCGTAAAAAATTCTCCTGTAATATTTACACCCCCATCTATTAGTAAAGACATGGCACTAAAAAATCGTATGCTCGTGCCTGAATTCTTACAATCCAAAACTTTTTTATTTTGTTTTAAAATTTTATCTGGTGTTTTAACTTTATAATAGTTTTCTTTTAATTTTTCAATATTAACACCAAAAGATTTCAATCCATCTAGCGTGATTTTAACGTCTCCTGAAGTTAAAGGATTCTTAATCATACTGGGTCCATTTGCTACACTAGCTAATAAAAAAACACGATGAGAATAACTTTTTGATGCAGGAGCTCTAATTTCACCTTGAAGTAGACTGGTTGGAAATATACTTAAGTTCATTTTTTCTTCTAAAAGATTTAATAATTCATAAAAAAGAATTAATAAAATATCAAAGTAATTAATTAATCATCAGATAGTACTAATGTGATATTCATTGGCTAATAATTCTTTAGGTCAAATCTTTAGAATCACATCCTTTGGAGAAAGTCATGGGGAAGTGATTGGTATAATTATTGATGGTATACCAGCTGGTTTGGTTTTCGATTTAAATTTAATACAAAAAGAACTAAAACTAAGAATGCCTGCTCAATCAGAGATAACATCTCCTCGAAGGGAGAGAGACATTGTCAAACCTTTATCAGGATTATTTAATGGAAAAACAACGGGAGCTCCTTTATGTCTTATTATTGAGAATGAAAGTTTTAACTCCTCAAAATATGATCAAGAAAAAATTCGACCCTCTCATGTTGATTATGTTGCCTTGAAGAAATATGGAGGATTTGCAGATTATAGAGGATCGGGGAGATTTTCGGGGAGAATTACTGCAGGTTTTGTTATAGCAGGTGCAATAGCAAAGCAACTTCTTGAGATAAAAAACATTTCTATTTTTTCATATACAAAAAGTATTGGAAATATTTTTGATAATACGGATTATACTCTAGAAGATAAGGAAAAACTGTCAAGGATTCGGGAAAATTCACCAGTGCGAGCACTTAATCCCGAGTTATCAAAAACTATGGAAGACAAAGTTAAATCCGTTATAAAAAAAAAAGATTCAATAGGAGGAACCATAAAATGCATTGTTCATAATTTCCCATCAGGAATAGGTGGTCCGATTTTTAATAGCCTTGAATCAAACCTAAGCAAAGCAATATTCTCTATTCCTGCTGTTAGGGGTATTGAATTCGGTGCGGGTTTTAATGCTTCATTAATGAAAGGTTCAGAACACAATGATCCTTGGATTTATGACAATGATGTAATTAAAACCACAAAAAATGATTCTGGAGGTATTATTGGGGGGATCTCAACCGGTATGCCAATTGAATTCAATGTAGCTATCAAACCAACTCCTAGTATAGGGATTTCTCAGCAATCTGTAAATATTAAAACTAAAGAAAATATAAAAATTAGGATTGAAGGAAAACATGATCCCTGCATCGTACCAAGAGCTGTTATCGTGGTAGAAGCCATGACTGCAATAGTATTATTAGATTTTTTATTGATAGAAGGAATAATTCCTTCCATCTTGAATTAGGGTGAGATAAATGGATTTACCAATAAAAGCTATATTAATTGGAGCAGGAAATCGAGGGATGACTGTTTATGGCAAATATGCTCTTGAAAATAAGGGTAAATTGAGATTTGTTGCCGTCGCTGAACCTATTACTTCAAGATTAGAGAGATTTGCGATGCTGCATGATATTCCTCCAGAATTATGTTTTGATACTTGGGAAGACCTTCTTACAAAAGAAAAGTTAGCAGACGTGGCTTTTATTTGTACACAGGATCAACTTCACATTGAACCCACTATTATGGCTTTAGAAAGAGGATATCAAGTTCTATTAGAAAAGCCCATGGCTCACACTCTTGATGGATGTATTAGTATAACCAAAAAAGTTGAAGAAACAGGTAGTATTTTAGGAATTGGACACGTTTTGAGATATACAGGTTTTTTCTCAACAATCTATGATATAATCAAACAAGGTTTATTAGGTGAAATAATCAATATTTCTCATAGGGAAAATGTAAGCTGGTATCATATGGCTCACAGTTTTGTGCGAGGGAATTGGAGAAATATTAAAGAATCGTCCCCAATGATCTTAGCGAAATGTTGTCATGATCTAGATTTGCTATTCTGGTTGGTCGGTTCTCATCCAAAAAGTATTACTTCCTTTGGAAATTTAAAACATTTTAAACCAGAAAATTCTCCAGACGGTGCTCCTAATTTTTGTGTTGAAGGATGTCCGATTGAGGATTCTTGCTTGTATTATGCACCGCGAATCTATATTGATATAGAACCTATACTCCAAATTTTGAATCAAAGCCAAATAAAATTTTACAAAGTTGTTTCAAATTTACGGAAAAATCATCCTAAATTTTTAAAGATTTTATCAACAATAATAAAATCACTAAAACCGTTAGTAAATTGGAAAGATTGGCCTGTTGAGCCCCTGTACTTTGGACAACCAGAAGAAAGTTTAGGAGATTATTCTAATGAAGCGAAAATCTCAATATTAAGTCGTAGTTTTTATGGAAGATGTGTTTATAAATGTGATAATGATGTAGTAGATCATCAAATAGTGAATATTGAATTTGAGAATGGCGTGACGGCTTCTTTAACGATGCATGGATTTAGTGATCGGGAAGGACGTACCTTAAGAATTGATGGAACAAAAGGTACCTTGATAGGAGAATTCGGTGATTCTTATCAACAGATTATCATAAGAGATCATCATTCTCATTCTGAAGAAACAATTTTCAAGAAGAATCTCTCTTCAGACTTATCTGGTCATGGAGGAGGTGATTTTATACTTATATCAAAATTTATTGAAGCATTACTTGATCCGAATAACCCCCAACCTCTAACCAATGCTCGTGAAAGTATAGAAAGTCACTTGATGGCATTTGCCGCAGATGAATCCCGTTTGAATGGGACTGTTATAAATATGAAAAATTTTCGCATAAAAGCTGGGATAAAATAAAAGATTATTTTAGGTAATTTTATTACTATGAAGTTCATAAGTATAATATATCACGATCTACTAATTCAAAGCAAGTGAAATTATGGATAATAAGATAAATACTGGAAAAGACTTTATGAAATTTTTTCAAACCAAAGGAGATTATCTTGTTGAGTTATCTGAAAATCATTTTAAGAATAAAGAATATCATAAAGCATTAGAGCTTCTAAATCAAGCTTACTCTAATTACATGAAATGTAATAATACTGACGATGCGGAGAGAACAAAAAAGAGATATATTGAGATTAAGAGCAATTTTTTGAAGTGAGTGGTTTAAAAATTTTTATTAATAAATAAAAATAGTTTTAAAACTCCAAAAAAGGAGCACCAAAAATGGATTTAAGTGAATTAATGAAAAAAGCAACGCTTTTTCACGGCCATATTTGCCCAGGAGTTGCTATTGGTGTATTAGTTGCAAAATATGCCATTGAAAATGGATTTGAGCATTCTTCAGATGAGGAACTAGTAGCTGTAGTGGAGACAGATAACTGTTCTGTTGATGCAATACAAGCATTATTGGGAACTACTTTTGGAAAGGGGAATTTGATCCATCGAGATTATGGGAAAAATAACTTTACAATCTTTAGTAGAAAAGCAAAAAAAGGTGTAAGACTGTCCTTAAAGAATACAATTTTTGATAAAAAGAAAGTTTCTAGAGATGAAAAAGTCAAAATATTATTAGATTCTAACTTTGAAGATATATTCGATATCGAAGAAGTTGAGTATAACCCTCCACCAAAAGCTCAGATAGAAGAATCTATATTATGTGATATCTGTAAAGAATCAACAATGAGTTCGAGAATTATTGATTATCAAGAAAATAAAATGTGCATTCCTTGTTACCAGAAATTTAAAAAATAACATATAATCAATATTATGTTATTCAGGTCATAAAACATTTGTCCGATTAATGAAAATTTTTAATGAAAAAATCGTGTCTATGAAGTTGATTAGTAAAAAAAAAATCATTTATTATAAAGAGTTTATTTTAGATATTATATTTACAAGTTTTTTGAATTAAGCTAATAAATAAAATGATTATTCGAGAATTTTCTGAAGGCGATATAGATGAGATCACTTCATTAATGAAACAACTCTGCATATTAAAAGGTAAAGAGTTCAATGAAGAAAGTTGGAGAAAAAACTTAACTGAAAGATTGTTTATTGATTCACAATCTAAAGTTATTGTTGCCTTCGATGAAAATTGTAATCCGGGTATCTTAGGTATAGCACAATGCTCCGTTAAGAGCTCAGACAATGGGTTTAAATTTGGATATCTTTCAAATTTAATAGTATTAGAAGATAAAAGAAGAACTGGAATAGGAGAGCTTATAATGAGAAATGCAATTGATTACTTTAAGAGTAATCACATTCAATCAATACGGTTAGCTCTTATTCCTAATTTAAATAAAGCAGCAACAATTTTATTTACAAAATTAGGATTTCAAGATATCCTTCATATATATGAACTTAAAATTTGAGATAGAAAAATAAAGTATATTTCTTTTAATTAATTATATTAATTGAGAGCATGTTATGGTTTTTACAACAATTATAGAAATGAGAAATTTATGATAAAGAATATTTCAAAAGGAAATACATTATTGGTTCAAGGTCCGACACGAGTTGTTTTAGTGGAGGGAAAGATCGAAGTTTTTGGTAAGATTTTTGTGCCGGATAAAATTGAAGAAAATAATGTATTAATTGTTCCAAGCGCAAATGTTTATCCAATCTTTTCCGTTGAATCCTCTAAATTAGATGTTTATACTAATAGTGATAATAATTTGACATTATTAGAAGAAAATAGCATCATTAAGGAATGGGAAGATATAAAGGATAAAGTTCTAGAGGAAATAAAAAAGAAGAGCGCCCTGAATCCATTAAAAGTTATGGTATTAGGGATAAGTGGAGGGAAAACTACCCTAATTAAATATTTAGCAAATAATATCTTGAGAGCCGGATACAAAGGAGGATATCTTGATTCCGATTTAGGTCAACAAATGATGTATCTTCCCACAACTCTAAACATTGGTGAAATTAAGGATTATATAATCTCAAGTGTAAATATAAAAACTGAAGAAACGATATTTATCGGAAGTACATTTCCCAAATCAAACTATAAATTCATTGTCGCACATTCTTGTAATAGTTTAATTGATAGTTATTTAGAAAATCATAAAGATACGAATGTTATATTGATTGACAGTGACGGTTGGATAAAAACTGAAGCAGGAATCGTTTATAAGACATATTTCATAGAAACTGTTGATCCAGATATTATCATTGTATTTCATGATGATAATGTTGAAGAATTAAAAGAGATTGAGAAAAGCGCTTCTAAATCAAAAAAGAGGAAAATATTTCTAATTAAACAAGAAAACAAATATTTTTATGAAAAAGATAAAGAAGAAAGAAGATTTTTAAGACAAAGCCAATTTGCGAAAATTTTAGAAAATTATCGAAAAATTTCTATGCCCTTAGATGATATAAAGTTCATTAAAATGGATTTTGATATGGAAAATAATAAGCTAATTGAACAGGAAATAAATATTGGGAGTTTAGTTAACTTGCCTTATCATTATGTAATAATTTCATTAATGACTGAAGATTCTAAATTAATCAAAATTGGTTTACTTTTTGTAATCAATCTCGAGAAAAGATATATTTTATTCTTTTCAGATTTGAATTATAAGGAGCAATCACAAGTAAAGAAAATTATTCTTGGTAGTCTGAGATTAAGCACAAAGGGCAATCATCAGGGTTATTTATACCTATGAATTAGCTTTCTCACATCATTTTTCTTTTACGAAAAAATATATAACTACACGCATCTTAAGTTCACTATATCTAAGCCTTCAAAATTGGTGATTTCTTTTAGACGATAATTTATTTACTAAATTTCTAAATTTAATGTCTCAGAACATTACT
>Ga0307419_10000282_pt1 | contig 24757 bp, 26 predicted proteins | sample SalMarWE160230MG_2_FD_202512 | JGI IMG/M metagenome (GOLD analysis project Ga0307419, IMG submission 202512) | Salt marsh sediment microbial communities from the Plum Island Ecosystem LTER, Massachusetts, United States - WE1602-30 | ecosystem: Environmental > Aquatic > Marine > Intertidal zone... | reverse complement strand
CCTTATTCAGCCAATCTTTCGAAACACCACTTATTTCACGTATTGCAAAATACTTTTCTATACCATCAGTATAGAACGGCCTTCCAAGCTATTTGCCCAAGTTTGATTCCCTGCATCTGCACTTATCGTATTGTTTTCTGCTTACTGACTCAACAAAACTAACACAAATCATTTTTTATTTTTTTGAAATCCGTGTGAAAATATTACATTTTGTCGCAAGTAACTATTGTTATGAGGATATTTAAACCAAATTATTATCTATCAATAGTACGATTTTTATATTTACGGAAGGTAAAGAATTATGAAGAAAATCATATCAATATTTATTATAATGCTGCTGGCAAACATATTACCGGTAACTGCTGAATTTGCTCAAATAGAAAGCACCCCTGAGACGTCTGAGCTACCTGATTATTTCAACTGGCGGGACATCAATGATACGGATTTTACGACATCGATAAAAACCCAAGGTCAATGTCCCAGTTGTGAAGCATATGGATTAGTTGCGACCCTTGAGACAATTGTTCAGTATCAAGTTGGTTATCCATTCGACTGCGATCTCTCTGAGGCGCATCTGTTTTTCTACCCCGGTGGAACCTGTGAATGGGGCGTAAATGTTTCTCATGCTGCTGATTATTTAGTTGAGTATGGTGTCCCTGATGAAGGATGTTTCCCCGATCCGCTTAGATCATATAATCCTCCGCTTGAGAGTATGCCAGGATGGGAAAATCGAACTGTGAAAATTAGTGAATGGGGCTGGGTAGAGAATGATGAAGATGCAATAAAAAGTGCATTAATTAAGTATGGTCCACTAGTTATTTGTTTCCCGGTTTATGAAGATTTTATGAATTATAAGAGAGGAGTCTACCAACATAGATGGGGCGATAGAATTGGTGGTCATCTAGTTGCCCTTGTTGGCTATGATGATAGTAAGCAATGCTGGATAGTCAAGAACAGCTGGGGTGATCAATGGGGAGACCATGGGTGGTTTAAAATGAGATATGACCCAAAAATGTTTATCAATGGTTGCTACGGAGGCACAGGAATACTCTACGTCGATGGAGTCTACGGGAGCTTCATGCCGGATGTACCACAAATATACATCGAAAAGCCGAGACAACGACATACCTACTTTTGTAACTTAGAATTTTTAACGTTATTTAAAAAAGTAAAATTCATTCGAGGTGACATCCCTCGTATTATAGGATGGACCACGGTAGAAACACTTACAAAAAACACAGACAAAGTTGAATTCTACCTCGATGGCAGACTTCAACGTATTGACTACAAACCACCGTTTGACTGGAAATTACGTGCGCCACTTGGCCTCCATACTATTGAGACATATGCCTACGACAAAAAAGGAAACGCGTCAAAAGCCATCACGGATATTTTCGTCCTTAGATAATCATAATAACCGCTGAAAAAAGAAAAGAACAAAACCCATTCGGGGAAATTATGGTGGTTTGTAAATTATTTTGGATGCATTTTGACCATATGACCTGACATATTTGTAGCTCTAACCTTCACACCACATAAACTACAAGTTAGCAACTCCTTACTCTGGATCGATACTATTCCATTCAACAGTTCATCCACGGTCATTCCCTTAGCCAACGCTAACTCTCTAATCATCCTGGCTGTACTTAACCTAACAGTCAACGAGTACCAACCTTTTTCAGGCATGAATACAGATGAAAATCTCTATTTGTAAATTGACCGGTCAATCACAGGAAAACTATACTTACATAGCGGAGTCTATGCTTTATATACAATAAAAAAACCTGATAGGTATGACATTGAGATCCGACAAACTCCAATCATAAAATATGATACGACTCTTAGTCTCTAATCATCTCATTGAGGATTTACGACTTTTCCCATAAAGAGAATTGTTCCAGTTTCCTTATGTTGAATGAGATATAGAAAGGGATGATCGGCGTCAAAAACCTCTGGTGAGTCAGGTATTGCACTTTCCAACATATGAACAGTTGTAGCAGCAGCTGCTTCTGTTCCTTCTTCGTTCACCTCAATAAATGCCTTGTGAAGAACTTTTTCAATAAAAAGACCACCATGACCGTTCATACCGGAAAAATCTGCATTAAAACTAAAAGCAATATCCATACCCATCGCAATAAGCATCTCTTTCAAATTATACTCAGTTTCAAAAGTAAACTTTGGAAGATAAATATCAACATCAGTTGGATACATTGAATCCATCCACGTTGACAGGTTCTCGTTACTAAGTATTTGTTCAACACTTGAAACATTGTTTTCCTTTGGAAGAATAATAATCATTGAAACATCATCACCTTTATAGGGCAACTCAAGGATTTGCAAATCATCAGTTTCACCATAATTAAACGATTCCTCGGAATCTGTCAAAACCATCGCAGGAACCTGTACTATGCTTCCTTGTGTCATTTCAAAATTCCTATCAAGAGTGTCTTCTACATCAAACTGAGTCGACCATAAACCCTTGAAATAAATAGCATTAGAAAGAATCAAAACTGTGTCTGGACTAATATCGCCAGATGAAAGCATATCCTCAATTTTACCACCAGTGTTCTCCTCAACCCAACTGTTAATAAGTTCTGCAGCCTTACTAGGATTTGTAAAATCAACATCCGTTGCCTTACCCATATAATAATTATCAATAAAACTTAGATACTCCTCTAAAAATGGATAATCCTTCTTTGTCCAAAGAGCATTAGCAGTATTAAGAGTATACTCTGCATCAATATTTAGCAAATTATAAATCCGTCCAAAAGAACACAAATAAACTTCATCATTCTGCTCAAAACCAAGTACACTTTTCATTTGCACAGCTGTATCACCGCGAGCACCCTCATACGTCATAGCAAGAGCAACAAAAATACTATAAGGAGAAAAAAAAACATTCTCATCAGAATCCATACCTAATTCATTATACATTCCAAAGCTAAAACCGTTCATAGCGTAAGACAAAGAATCAACACTCTCAGCAGTAGCAAATGTGTCAATAGCTCTAGCCTGTACATTGCCTGGCGGGGAAAAGAATCCTGAATACATTAAACCTGCAAAAATCACAATTAATGCCACAATGCAAACAGTAGTTAGTACAATCATTTTCTTTGTTTTCATAAATTTAACCAATAGCAGATATGTAGCTAATTAATATATAAATTATAGTAAAACGTTCGGAAAAAACCAAAATAAAAAAAATCTAATCATATTTTGTAATTAGACGAGTATTTTTCTCTGAGAAAGTCCACCTAAATCCCCTATCACTGTATCCTAATTAGATGTTGAAAAACAATACATGGCAGGATTATCAGTAAGTTATTTAACACGAATTTTATTAATAAATTGTTGATGTTTAAGTATGAAATTTATCAATAAAAAAACTATTAAAATTGATCGAGAGATATCTGATTTAGATAGTTTTACGCTTGATTTTACTAAAATCTTAGAAAAAAATGCAGATTATGTAATTGTTAGTGGTTATGTAGCAATTTTACTTGGCAGAGCTCGTGCTAGTGAAGATGTTGATGTTATTATCCCGAAAATTGATTTTCCTAAATTTCAATCTTTGTATACTGAACTTAAGAAGAATAATTTTTATTGCTTAAACGCGGAGGAAGTATCTACGGTTTATGATTATCTTAAGGATAATTTAGCGGTGAGATTTGCTAAAAATGATACAATTATTCCTAATATTGAAATGAAATGGATTAAGAGCGATTTTGATAGATTCGCTCTTGAAAATACCATTGATGTTAATTTATCAAAAGGAAAATTAAGAATTTCTCATCTAGAACTTCAAATAGCTTTTAAAGAAGAAGTGCTTAAATCACCTAAAGATTTAGAGGATGCTCGTCATTTGGAAAAAATAGCCGAAGGTTATTTAGATAACAAATTGATAAATAAATATAGGGAGATGTTACGTGAGTTTTACAAGTGAAAACCAGAAGGAAAGAATGCGCTTTGTTGATAAATGGGCAGAGTATGTTAAGGCCCATAGCGATAAGAAGTGGTCACGTCAACAAAATGTTGTTATTAACTCATCTCTCAGATCTGCATCAATGACAAAAGAACAATTTTTTAAAATGAAAGGAGAAACCAATTACGTAAAATATTAAGTTGGAGCAATACCTAGCAGGTTCTAATCATGAGGCTATTAGGTCGGTTCTGATTGCTAAGCAATTGCACAAACCATATTTTCCAAGAATCTAAACTCAAATTACAATCTTTCGATGATTTCTTCCAAGGATAAGACTCTTGCAAAACCTCTCCTTAAAACCTTTAATTCTGCTTCATGCAGATCTGTGAAATGAGTTGAAGTTACATCGCTTCCGAATACAACTTTAAAACTCCGCTCATATGCCTGCCGCGCAGTTGTAGAACAACAATAGTTAGTTAACGTCCCACAAATTAATACCGTATCTTTTTCTAAATTTTTAAGAATAGTCTCTAATGGCGTATCATAAAAGGCCCCATAAGAGGATTTATGGATTACAGTTTCATCCTTATCTACTTCGAGTTCATGCCAAACAGATCCTTTTACGAAAAATGAAGATTGATCTATTTCCAAATCTGGAAGGCGACTTGGCATAAGAGGAAGAGTTTTAGGGCGATCAAGATAATTGTGAGTTTTTGAATAAACTGTGAAGATAATCGGAATGTTTCTCTCCCGGCAGTGCGCCATCAATCTTTTGATTCGTGGAACTTGCCTCGTTGCCTCTGGAACCCAGTAAGGTGTCCAATGTGGTTTTACAAATTCATCCTGCATATCGATAACAAGTAAGGCACATTTCTCAGGGATGATATCAAATTTAGCAGTTCCTCCCTCATAAGCTTGTTTAGCTAAATCTAGTACCTGTTGTTCAGTAAATGTTCCAACGTTCATGATTAGTCTTAAAGAAAAATTAGTTAATAACCTTACTTGCCAAAACAAAACGGTATGCAGCATTTCTTCTAAAAAATTAGATCATAGATAATTGATTATGATTTCAACTTATCTTGCCACGTCGCAGATAACATATGATACCCAATAAAAAATTCGATCTTGGCACCTTTTCCATATAACGTTTATAATCCTCCCCAAATCTTTCAATCAGGCGTTTATCCGCTCTTAAGATATCAACATATGAACAGACTATAACTGGGATGCCAAGTACAACAATGAGCCAATGCTGAAAAACAAGCATTGCAACAATTGCCCACAAAATCCAAGTCGTAAATTGTGGATGGCGAATAACAGAAAAGACTCCGCTATCAACAATTTTTGTTGTATGCATATAGCCTTTCCCGTCCATTACACAACCCTCCTTCCGAAACTCTCTGACGGGCAGCATACCAAAGATCCACCCTGACAGGATAAAGAGTAATATCCCGGCATACTGAAGAAAATCAATTTTGGAATTATCAACAATGAATAAACCGATGATCATTTGTGAGAAAAAAAGAACACTTGCAATAGTTACTGGAATTACATCCATAAAAGAGAAATCCTTTTTAGACATTTTTCCTTCCTCAGCCAAAATCCTGTAACAATCTTTAACTAATAAAATCAACAGTCTTACTAAATCCAGGGCCAACAGACTAAAATAACAATTCTTAAATAAACCTGTTGAATTTGGTTTTTAGTAAAATCATGGATAGAATTGGTAATTACCGTATAAAACCGTTTACAAAGCATCGTAAGAACATTAGACTAATTACAAGTGAAGGATGGCGTAAACATAGCGTTCATGCATTCATTGAAGTAGATGTTACCGAATCTCGTAAAAAGATTCGTAAACTTTTTGAAAAAACGGGGGAAAAATATTCTTTTACAGGTTGGATTTGTAAATGCGTCGCTCAAACACTATTTGAGCATAAGGATTTGAATGCGTATAGACTTGGCAGACATAAAATTGTTGTTTTTGATGATGTGGATATAGGCATCCCAATTGAGAAAATAGTTAATGGCGAACCTATGCCACTAGGCTATGTGCTAAGAAAAGCAAATGAAAAGACAGTCAGTGAAATTACGAAAGAACTCCGGGTTGTACAAAAAGAAGAAGTGGATGAGTCAACATCTGTTCTTGGTAAAAATCTTACCAGTTTTGAAAAATTTGTATTAAAATCTCCTTTATTTCTAAAAAAACTGTTTCTAGTGTTGTTTAGACGAAATGGTTTGATAAAAAAGAAACATTTTGGAACAATTGGTGTTACAGCAATTGGCATGAAGGGAAAATTCCCTGGAGGCGTCATACCCATGGGTGCTTCAACATCTATTCTCGTTGTAGTTGGTGGAATAATAAAAAAACCTGGAGTCATAAACGATGAAATTGCAATCCGTGAATATCTTCATTTAACAATTACCGCTGATCATGACATTGTTGACGGTGGACCTCTAGCACGATTTGTTGAGAGATTAGCAGAACTAATTGAAAATGCATATGGAATTTATGATAACTCAGATATGTAAAAATGGAGTTGCTTTTGATTCTCTATTCATTTTTAAATTCTTCATAACATCCCATGCCAACCATTTTTCATCTCTTTGGATTATGATTGGGACGTCCTTCAATCAAATAATTTGCACTAATAAAGAGTTTTCACTTCGTTCATAACACTATTGCGGATGTTTTCAGGTGTAAATTTTTCTAGATGCCCTGGAATCGTAACAATGGGAATTCCATTATCTTTCAGATAGTTGATGGCCGGAAGTGCCTTATCTTTGAATTCATTCAGTCTAGAACGGATTTTTTCTTCAGTGTCATCAGAGCGTTGAATGACCTTTACACCGCATTCACAACGTCCATCCTTTGGAGGTTTGTATTCAAGATGGTAGACCTTACCACACCCTGGGCATATTCGCCTTTTAACCGTCCTTTTTATTATTCTTTCATCAGAGTTGTCCACCAACACAATAAAATCTATTTTAGAATCATGCTTTTCCAATAACTCTAATAGAAATTTGGATTGTTCTGGCGTTCTTGGATAACCATCTAATACCTGATTACGATGATTCTTTTTTGCAAAATATGATTCAAAAAGTGCATTTGTTATGTAGTCAGGCACAAAGAGACCTTTATCCACAAAATACTTGACTTTCATTCCTAGAATGACATCTTCATCATCTGTTCCAAGTTCATGTGCAATTTTATCATCTGATGTGAATCGCTGCTTGTCATCATTCCAAAATATTTTGAGATCACCGTCATATCCATATTCGTTGAACTTCCCCAAATAGCTGCGGAAAATATCGCCCGTAGAAAGTTGCTCCAAACCAAATTCCTCTACTAACACATCTATTCTAGGTTGCTTACCTGCCCCACTTTTCCCAGATACAATGACATTTGTAATATTATCAGCCTTAACTTCAGACATGACGTCGGGTAAAGAATATTCATTATATAAAGTCAAGCAAGGGCACAAGAAAGCTTTTAAATTGTGATACTATATTATTAACTATAGGAATAAATAAAAATAGGTGAAGAAAATGATTGATAAAACCCGTAATAAAAGCCTAGCAATTGGGCTGATGATGCTTTTTATTGTTTCTGGTTGCATGCCTGCTTTTGGTTCACATATAAAAAACAACTCGACTGAATTTATATCTGGAGAGAAAACGTGTTTAACATCCGAATCTGACATCAAGTATATTGAGATAGATCTTGACTTCTCTTACCCAGAAATAGTTCCCTATGGAGACCATGTGATTATACGTTTAAATGAGGCAGATCTCAATAGAATGGATCCCGGTAAGCCAGTATTGCCTGTTAATCTTTCCATTTTTGAATTACCATTTGGTACAAAGATACTCGATGTAGAATACGAACATTCCACACCAATAATTTACAATCTGACAGGAAAAATTGCCTTTGGTTCAATGCCTGTAATTGATAATATGGAATCCTATCAACCAAAGACCAATATGGACACAGGGGTGTATGAAAGCCCCGATCAATATCCAGCTGATTGGATATTTTATCATACTGGCGGAGGATTGTTACATGGCATTCACAAGACATTCTTTGTACTTCGAGTTTATCCAGTTGTATACATCCCACTTGATGATCAAATACAGTTTATTCAACATATCACGGTAAATGTTAGTTACATGGAACCCGAAGCGCCTCTTTTAGATGAAACCAGCATCTATGATCTTTTGATAATAGCGCCGTCAAGATTTACTAAACATCTAGAGCCTCTTGTTGATCACAAGAATAATCATGGCATATCAACCACACTTGTCACATTAGCAACGGTATATGATGAGGAGTTCTGGGGAAGAGATGAACCAGAGAAAATCAAATATTTCATTAAAGGTGCAATTGAGAGCTGGGGGGTCAAATATGTACTGTTGATCGGTGGAATAAAAGGCCAGACTACTACATGGGATCTGCCAGTGAGATATAGTCATGTAGTCCCGCTAGCTGAACAGGAATATCCTGAACAATCTTTCATCAGTGATCTTTACTATGCTGACATATATGATGGTGAAGGTAAGTTTTCGAGTTGGGACTCCAATGATGATAATTTCTTTGCTGAATGGAGTGAAACATACAAAGAAGAAATGGATATTTATCCTGATGTTTATCTTGGTCGTCTTCCATGTAGAACACCTTCAGAAGTTGAAATTATGGTCAACAAAATAATAGATTATGAGAAAGATAAATGTGATGATGAATGGTTTAAAAATCTGGTTCTTGCAGCTGGTGATTCTTACGTAGATGCTGCTCACCTAAATGAAGGGGAACTTATATCAGAGAAGGCAATAGAACTTATGCCAGGTTTTACACCTGTAAAAGTATATGCCTCTGGACAAGATATTAATAGAAAAACTGTCAACAAAGCAATGAATCCTGGTTGTGGATTTGCCTTTTTCTGTGGTCATGGTAGTGATGTTTCATGGAATACTCATTTTCCTCCAGCAGATGAGAATAACTGGTGCACAGGTTATAGCGTACTAGATATGATTCTGCTTAGAAACAAGGAGAAACTCCCAATCACAATTGTTGGTGGCTGTCATAACGGTGAATTTGACATATCGGTTATGAAAAGTATTAAAAATGGTCTTGAGAAAAAGGGTCTGCGTTATTTTGGGCCGAGGAGCCGATTTTGGTATGATGGGTGGGCTACCAATTGTTGGGCATGGTGGTTAACCAGCAAGAAAGGCGGAGGAGCAATTGCAACCATTGCAAATACTGGACTTGGAACACATGGGGAGGATGATTCGGACAACAACTCAATAGCCGATTATTTGGAAGTACTAGATGGTTGGTTGGAGCTACGTTTCCTTGAGTTTTATGGAAAAGAACATCGTGATATTCTTGGAGAGAACCATGGAGATACGATGGCTGGTTACTTGCATAGATTCCTTGGCGATGAAGCTAAAATGGATGTAAAGATGGTACAACAGTGGGAATTATTCGGGGATCCAAGCTTAAAAATTGGCGGATACGATTAAATACTTCCAGCATAATCCTAAAAAATGATAAAAAAAGAAAGAAAAGAGATAGGGAAACTGTCTTATTTCTTTTGTAGATATGGAAGACCAGTTCTCTTATTTACACCAACTTTGTATTTGTCTGGCTTGTCGCAAGGCTTACCGCTCTTTGGTGTTCTCTTGCTAAAGAAATAAATTGTTTGGTTCCTTCCACCTTTAAGTTCCACATCTCTCGTATATAATGTCCATCCTTCATATTCATATGCCATAGGATTTACCTCCTAATCAGGAATGCATATCTTATGATTTAAATCTTTCCTTATTTTCCCCCGATAAAAATAGATCCGGAGAAACTGCTGTTTCTAAAAATCCTTAAAAAAGTTAAGATCGATGAGGAAGTGTTTTTATTTATTACTATTCGTCAGATATTTTTTCACTAATTCAATAGCACATAGATTTCCACACATGGAACACGCATTTTCGTCTTCCATGGGTAGCCGTTTGCCTCTGTATTCCTTTGCCCTTTTTGGATCTATGCAAAGATCAAACATTTTATTCCATTCTAGTTTTTCTCGTGCTTTGCTGAAATCAAAATCAACATCTCTATCTATGCCACGTGCGATATCTGCGGCATGTGCGGCTATTCTTGTTGCAATAACCCCTTCTCTAACATCCTCTTTGTCTGGGAGGGACAGGTGCTCTGCAGGTGTTAAATAGCAGAGGAAATCAGCTCCGGCAAGGCCTGCTATTGCTCCACCTATACCACCAACAAAATGATCATAGCCTGGCGCAATATCAGTAACTAGAGGCCCAAGTACGAAATACGGAGCCTCTTTTGTTACCGTTTTCATAACCTGTATGTTTGGTGATATATCATTTAAGGGCATATGCCCAGGTCCCTCAACCATAGTTTGGACTCCTTTTTCTCTTGCCCTCTCTACAAGTTCACCTATTATCAGCAGTTCCTGGAACTTTGCCCGGTCGTTTGAATCATACAAAGATCCGGATCTCATTCCATCCCCAAGGCTAAGAGTTATATCATATTTTTTTGCTATTTCTAGTAAATAATCAAAATTTTGATACAACGGATTTTCCTGTTCATTGTGCAGTATCCATGCCATGTGAAATGCTCCACCTCTGGAAACCATAGGAATCAGACGTTTCTGCTTTCGAAGTCTTTCCACGCTCTCTTTAGTAACTCCAACATGAGTTACGGCAAAATCAATTCCCTGCTTGGCCTGATGTTCAAACATGTTAAACATGTCATCCTCAGTCATGTCAATAATAGCACCATGTTTCTTGATAGCCTCTATCCCTGTCTGATAAATTGGAACCGTTCCAAATGGTACATCCACTTCCTTAAGGAGAGAATTACGAATTTCATCTAGATTTCCACCTGTGGATAAATCCATGACGGCATGTGCACCTGCTTCCATGGATATTCTTGCTTTCTCAACTTCTTCGCGAGGTTTGCAATAGTCTCTTGATGTTCCAATATTGGCGTTAACCTTAACCCGTAAACCTTTGCCTATACCAAGTGCATTAGGTGAATGAATTGGATTATATGGAATCACTATTTTGCCAGATGCAACTCGTTTTCTGATTATGTTCACATCTATTTTTTCAGTTTTTGAAACGTATTTAATTTCCTTTGTGATTTGTCCTTTCTTTGCCTCAGAAATTTGTGTCATGACAGTCCACCTGGATTAAATAAATACTATTTTAATACTTTCAACAATAACCAATATATATAACCATAGTAGATAGCTTTATAACAGTGACTGATATAGCGGCTGAGAAAATTAGGTGGAAAGATTATGATAAATGCATATATCTTAATAACGATGCGTCCTGGAAACTCTAGCAACAATATTAAGGAGATGAGAAAAATAGAAAATGTGGAAAAAATATCCGTGGTTGCAGGAGAATACGATATCGTTGTTAGAGTGCATGTTGAAAATCTGGAAGAACTTCTAGAAGTGACAAATAAAATTCAAATGGTAGATGGTGTAAAAAAGACAACAACCCAAGTTATAGAAAAAGAAATTGCACTATGAAGATTAGAAGAAAATATCTCTTTTACGCTTTAGCGTTTGCCTCTGCAATTATTGCTGCTGGAGTGTCAGCTATAGATGCTACGATTATTAACCTTTATATACCTGATCCGTGGGTTTTTGGTCTTTCATGTTTTTTAGTGGGTGTAGTTGTATCGCTTTTCATCCTCCTCATTTGTTCAATACCTATAAAGGGCGGGAGTCTTGGGTCTAAACTTATAGATCCTTCTTTCAAACGACTCAGATTGGTAAGAAAAGATGAACTGAAATACCATATGCTTGCAGCATTAGGAAATTCCACTCTCACTATTGGTTATTTTGCATTGCTCTCTATACTTGGCGACCCATCTGCAGTAATTCCTTTTTCCCAGATTGTTATCTTATATCTAATTATCATTGAATCAATCACTGAGAAGGATATGCCAACGCTCTCTGAAATTCAATCTTCCCTCATTGTAACGTTTGGTGCAATTCTCGGATCAATTTCGTTAACTGGGGGCATCAATCTAGAGTCATTGGCCATTGTCTTTCTAGTAATAAACCCAGCGTGGGTCCTCTTTTCAATTTATCAAAGAAAATTAAAACTTGTAAAAATTGACAGCAGACCAAATGATTCTCTAAATATCCGGTTTTGGAATGTTGTATTTTCATGTATATTTACTGCAATTATAGTATTAATTTATGATATCTTTATTGGAACTGGCCATTTCGTCACAGCGATAAATTCATCTCTTGAGCATTTTAAATGGTTAGCACTTACAATGGGCATCACATTTTTTTCTTATGTATTTTATATACGTGCTCTTGGGATTGGAAAGGCAAGTGTCACACAGGCAGTACGAGCATCATCTGTCCTTTTTGCTATACCCTTTTCTCTGATAATTTCATATTTCAATATCATACCACCTTTCTCAACGGATCCCGTAATGATACTTATTAAAATGATAGGTACAATCCTTGTAATTCTTGGCATTGTCTCGTTTGCACTTGCATTAGTGAAGGCATATGTCTTCATCAATGTGAAACCTGGCTATCCAATTGAGGAAACAATGAATAAATTATGGAATATTCGTGGTGTTACAAGGGTTACGGCTACTGCAGGCAAATACGACTTTATGGTTAAGATACGAATAAGAACACTGGTAAAAGGCTATGAAAAAATCATTCGTAAACTAGAAGGAATAGACGCGATAAACAAATACAAGTGGGAGTCTGTACTTAAGGAATGGGAAGAAATCTAGTTGTTTAGGGAAACTATTTTACCCATTTATTTGTTCTGAATCTTAGAAGTGATATTGTGATTGATAAACGTTTAGAGAAACTTGCGAGTGTTTTGGTGAATCATTCTCTTGAGATTAAGAAAAATGACTTGTTTGCTATCTGCGGTAGTTCGATTGCCACACCGCTGATAAAAGAAGTGTATAAACAGGCACTAAAGTTAGGCGCTCATCCATATATTCAGATAGGCATAAACGGGCTGGGGGAAATCTATTATAAAAACGCATCTGAGGAGCAGCTCAAGTACGTGTCTCCTATTTCTAAGTTTGAAATTGGTAAAATTAATGCGAGACTTGCCATCATAAGTCCAGAGAATACAAGAAATATGACAAATGTTGATCCTAAGAAGCAGGCGATAGGCGCCATTGCTCAACAACCAATTCATGATATATTTTTGAAGAGAGCTGCAGAAAAGAAATTGCGGTGGTGTGTTACTCAGTATCCAACGAATGCTTCAGCCCAGGACGCGGATATGTCTTTGGAAGAATATGAGGATTTTATTTTTGAAGCAGCCCATGTAAATGACAAATATCCTGTTGACTATTGGGAAAAGGTTTTCACAGAACAAGAGAAGATTAGAAAGCTACTGGAATCAAAGAAGAAACTGCATGTTGTTGCCAAGGATACTGATCTTACTGTTTCCGTTAAAGATAGAAAATGGATTAACTGTTATGGAAAAGAGAATTTTCCCGATGGGGAGGTTTTCACGGGCCCTGTGGAAGATTCTGCAAATGGATATATTAGTTATTCATTCCCGGCAGTTCATGATGGTAGATTGGTGGAAAATATTCAACTGTGGTTTGACAAAGGCAAGGTTGTAAAATCAAAGGCATCTACAGGAGAGAAATTCCTTAATTCCATGCTTGATATGGACAAGGGATCACGTAGAATCGGAGAATTTGCTTTTGGTACAAACTACGGGGTGAAAGAATACACAAAGAATACACTCTTTGATGAGAAGATTGGCGGAACCATACATATAGCTGTTGGACTTGGCTATCCGGAAACCGGTAGTAACAATAAATCAGGTCTTCACTGGGATATGATGTGCGATCTTCGTAAACATGGCGAAGTCTATGCTGATGATAAGTTAATTTACAAGAATGGCAAATTTTTATTCTAATTTATTAAAAAATCTATAAATAAGGCCTATCTATTCCAGTTTTCATAATGTGTGGCATAGTTGGTATTATAGGGGGAAAACCAGTATCTCGTCTAATTTATCACAGTCTGCTTGCAATTCAACATCGAGGTCAATCGTCTGCCGGAAAACTAACCTATGATGGAAATATTCATGTGACAAAAGATGCTGGTTTGGTACGGGATGTTTTCAATGAGGTGAAGAAGATAGAAACTCCTGGGAATGCCGGGGTTGGTCACACTCGCTATTCTACAGCAGGTATGGATGATATGGATTCCTTGAAGAGGAATGCACAACCAGAATATTTGGTAAACCCTTTCATTGCAGCTGTTCACAATGGCAATATTTTTAATCCTTCTGAGATAGCTAGAAAAACCAATAGGAAACCGAGAACAGATTGTGACATTCAATGGCTTTTGTTAACTATGGCAGACAATCTGTATAAAAAAGAGTTAGATGTTGATATAATTTTTGAAGCATGCAAAAATGTAATGAATGACGTAAAAGGCAGTTATTCTGCATTATTCCTTGCTGATTCTGGAGAACGTCCATTTCTTTTTGCAATGACTGATCCACGAAAAATTAGACCGCTAGTGCTAGGTAAGTTCAATGGGATGTACTGCTTGACTTCAGAAACACGAGTTTTTAAGAAAATCAATTTCGAATATGTAAAAGATATACCAGGGGGATCTGTAGTTATTATCGATGAAAATGGTAATATTTACGAGAAACAACTAATAAAAAAACGTGAAAAACCATGTATGTTTGAGTTTGTCTATTTTGCAAAGCCAGACTCCCGTATAAACAATCGATCTATACACAACGTCCGTGTTGAAATAGGGCGCCTTCTTGCAAAGGAACATCCTGTTAAAGCGGATATTGTTGTTCCAGTGCCTGAATCAGGGCGACGTTACGCTACCGGTTTCTCGCGAGAATCGGGTATACCGTTGGAAGAAGGATTGATGAAAGATAAGGGTGAACGTTCATTTATACAGCAGACACAGGAAAGTAGAGATAAGGTTGTTGCGGGGGGACTTTCATATATTCGTTCTGTTCTTGGTGGAAAACGTGTTGTATTAGTCGATGATTCGATAGTCCGCGGTACAAACATTCGTAAACTTGTACGAGGGATAAGAGACGCTGGTGCAAAAGAAGTTCATATACGAATTGGTTGCCCACCATTGATTGCCCCCTGTTATCTTGGTATAGATATGCGTAGTAGAAGGGAATTTATTGCCAGAGATCCAGATGGTGAAATCAAAACCTGTGAAAAAATTGCAGAGGAAATCGGTGCAGATTCTCTAGGCTATATTAGCATAGATGGGTTAAAGAGGGCAATAGGCTTTGACATCTGCCGGGGCTGTATTGATTTCCCAGGCGGATATCCATCTGAAATGCAAAAGGATGTACTTACATTTTTCAAAAACGATGAGAAAGGTATGCGAGCATATGAGCACGTATAGAAAAGTTGTTATCCATGCACACGGATTAAACATTCATGATTGAAATTACTACAGGAACAATTGAAGAACAAATCATCAAACTTTTACAAAAAACTTATCCTGTAACCATATCTGATCTCGAAAAGAAAATACATATATCAAGGAAAAATATCGTCAGGGTACTACAAAAACTGCAGGTTAAAGGTATTGTTCAATTGGAGCCTCTCCCAGATAAGACATACATACGATTGTTAAGGCATGATTTCAGTTTTATTGGAAAAAAACGACAAAAAAAATTTATAAAGCATCATTCTAGAGGAAAAAAACAGGAATCTAAAGAATATGATGGTATGATGTATAACTAGGTCTAGTAATAATGCCTCTACCACTCTATCATACATACTTGAGTTGATGGAAAAAGTATGGTAGACGGCACTCATTAGGGAGGAAGTGATATCATGAATGGTAATTCAAAACATGACAACCGCCTACCGGTTAATATTATTATTCACCATAGTATATATTATTTTTGCTGATTTGGTGGAAAATGGTGGAGAAAATAAAAAGCATAACATGAAATGTAAGAATATCGGGTATCATTATTGTCTATACTTTGTATTGATTTTTTATTTCTTTTTATCCAACTACTTGTACTGCGTGTTCATTTACAATCAAAAACTCTACAAGTTCGCCAGATTCCTTTAATTTCTTCAAAAGCTCATAGTTCAATACATGTTCATAACGGGACAGAACTCTACTTCCACTTGGAGACCAACTGCCTATTTCTACATAGTGTAAATCGAAGTCCTTCACACTTCCAAGTATCATAAACGATTCTGCCCTTACATTGAATGAACAAGAGGTACATTCTATGATCGTATCATATGGGACATATGGGTTCTCCGTATCTTGTATGGGCTCTATTTGTATTAATATCATTTTTCCTCCGCACTGGGGACATTTCATAGAGCCGCCGCCGGTTTTATCCCAGATTCCGGCCAAAATTTCCATGTCTTTTTTATTGTAATTCATCTCGTACCCCATTTCCACAAAAACCATCTGCATATCTATGTACCCTTCTGACATAAATACTTTGTGAAAAAAAACCAAAAAATACGAAAATAATCGCCATATTAATAATCAGACCTCATGTTTCATATTTTTGAAGGTGCCGTATATGAAAATAATAACGTTTCTTACCGATTTTGGCATGAAGAGCGGATATGTAGCTCAGATGAAAGGAGTGGTATCATCCATAACGGATTCTAAACTTATTGATATAACTCACGATATAACACCACATGATGTTCGTGAAGGTGCTTTTGTCCTTCAAAATTCTGTTGCCTATTTTCCAGTTGGAACGGTTCATGTGGCCGTTGTTGATCCAGGTGTTGGTACCAGTAGAAGAGGAATAGTAGTTACAACCAAGAGTCAGATATTGGTCGGACCTGATAACGGTCTTTTGATGCCATCAGCGCATTTTTTAGGTGACTTCATCGTATATGAAATTACAAACAATAAATATATGCTTAATTCTATTTCTAATACATTTCACGGACGGGATATTTTTTCCCCAGTGGCAGCACATATAGTCAATGAAGTACCATTTGAGGAGATAGGTGGCAGAATTTATAACTTCATTGATATGGATTTTGGGAAAGGAAAGATAACTGGCAGGACAGCAACTGGAAAGATCATCCATATTGATAGGTTTGGAAACATCATAACAAATATTGAGGGAATCAGACTAAGAGATTTTTTGGATTATGGCAGTAAACTCATGGCATTTATAGGAGATAAACAACAGGAAATATCTTTTGTGAAATCATATAGTTTTGTAGAAAAGGGGCAACTCCTTGCAACCATAGGTAGCAGCAATTTAATGGAGCTCGGGGTAAACCAGGGAAACGCAGCACGAGAATTGGGTGTAAAGCCCGATGATGAAATAAAAATATTGTTCTATTAAATGCCTTTTTTGCATGAAACCCATATGGTTATAAGATTTCAACATTCAAATCTTTTTTAATAGATGTTTTAATCCATGTATCTTATCATTGTAAAAAACGAGTTTAACACAATCGAATGAACGGAATTAATACAATAATTCGACAGGTGCCGTAATATTTTTAAAAAATATTATAATATTGTACATAATGTATCTTTAGGAAGTGATTATGAAATGAAAAAACAAATGATTATTTTAGTGGCGTGCGTTTCTGTTTTTTTTTGTTTGTATGCAAACCACAACAGCAGTCTTTCCACAAAGTGTAAAAAATCTGAAAACCAGAGTATCAACTGTTGATGAAACCACATTGATAACGGATTCCCCACCAGATTGGGCAACAGGAAACTTTAGCGGTACTTGGTGAATCAGCATACTTGGCATTCCAACAATAGAATTGGGATGGATTGAAGGATACTTCCAAGTCGGTATTGTTGGCCGCGTTGAAGGAGTATTTGCAGAATATAACAAGTCGGAAACTGCACAGATAGGTGCATTAGTTATTGGTTATTTTTTCCTTGGGGCAGTAGGTAACGAAACAACCGGCAACTGGACATATTGTGTAGGCCTTGGTGGATTCGATGAAACAAGTTCAGAATTCTATTTCAACCTACATTTGTTTTTAGGGCCTGGATTCTATATGAGTGGAACCTTTTCAAAATTCAACTAGGAAAAAACCTCCTCCTTTATTTTTTTACAATTTTATTCATACTGGGATGTTCAAATTAAATATCGACTTTGAAAAAATGAGGTGATGGGAGGGAAGAGAAGAGTGGGATGCTAGGAGGTCCCTCACATCTGATTAATATCGCTAAGTCTTTTTTTGTTTATATAGTTGATAACAAGATGATTGAAAGTATTGCAATTTTTTTAAAACTTCAGAACTGCATCCAATAACCCATGCCCATAATTTACACACCCAAAAGCAGTAAAATAATCCTCTTTTTCTAGATAATACTTTGAATCTTCATAATATTGGGTTGCAAGTTCTACAATTTTATTATTATGCAATTTAGACGTTTTATCATTTAATTTTTGAAGATTTTCTTCAAACATCACAATATCTTTTTCTATCCTTGTTTTTTCATCCATAAAAATCCAAATACGGAAGGGATGTATAGGAAAATAAGCTTTTCTCTGGAACTAGTCGGAAGTTGTTGCTTGTAGATCCTTTCGTGGAAATAAGAAACTAGATTGATTTATTAGGCGATGTTGCCTCCAAGCAATATCGAAGTTAAAACACACAAAAATGCTGTAACACATCCAACTAACAACATTTGAACACCATATCTAATCATACTTTCATCGCTGATTTTTGCTAGATAAACACCCAACAGGGACAATACGGCTAGAGTTAGACCTATGCATGTAAAAAAGGCAGTTTCAACTGTGATAATCCCCGAGCTGACCATAAAAAAAGGCGATACTACTACCATTGCTGCCAATGCAGGAGAAATGCCATCTACCAATGCAGCAAAGATTGCTGCAAACTTATGTGATTTATGGTGCAGCCCATTTTTCAAATCAGTAAGCATCGCTTTTTCCAATTCTTTTAATTTCTTTGTACGTTCGGCTTTCTCAGTCATATATGCCCCACTCATACCAGATGTTCCCATTGCTATTGATCCAGCAATGGCTGCACTAATAATTGGCATAGGTTCCAGTATACCTGCAACATAGGCACCTATTACAACTCCCAGCATAGTAAGAGCTCCATCAAATGCATTCATAACAAAATATCTACGACTTATTGAACCTACATCAGAAATTCTGTGATACCGTTTCCATTTCTTTAAAGTCTTCCCTATGGCCATTGTTACTCCACTTTGTACAATGAAACTAATTGCTTAAGGGTGCTTAATATTTTGTATACAGGCTACATGATTTTAATATAATTAGCATAATACATTAACATTCACTTATTTTATACTTACTTTGTACATACTCTTGCAATTTTGTAGTCCGGCCAATCATTCTGGCCTTTCGAGCCAGCTACTCTGGTTCGAATCCTGACAGGAGCATTTCTCCTTATAATTAAGATAATCAGCCAGTCGTATTTCAAGGAAGGAGCTGAGATTGATTTGTTGTTTTTTGGCCTGATTAATTATTTCTTTATCTATGCTTAGTGTTAGTTTTTGTTTAGCCATAAACTATAAACGGGTTAATAGTATATAGTGTTAATGGTTAGCATGATTTATTATTGATAACTAATAAATCAATTTAAAAATCAATAATGTTAATGCCATACAAAATTCAACTATTCCAAAAACAGCTAAAGGCATAATTGCTTGAATTATTGCATATACTATCCATAAAAACAAACCTGACATTAGTACGATAGCCCATAAAGTTGAGATGTCTTTTGCAGATTTCGACTTCCAAGTTTTCATAATTTGAGGTGCTAATGCTGTTGCAACAAGGAAACCTGCAACATATCCAATGATTTCAATTTGATACATTTATTTACCTGATAAAGTGTTTTTAATTAATTTAGCGAAATCTAAAACATCTTCTTCTTTTGTATTAAATGAACACATCCATCTTACTTCACAGTTATTGGCATGAAAGAAATATTTTTCCTGCAACACAGAGATATATTTCTGTGGGATGACAGCAAAAATTGCATTGACATCAACACTCTGGGTAACCTTTAAATCTGGAATGTCTTTTATATTATTATATAACAGTTTTGCCATTTCATTTGCGTGTCTTGCATTCTCCAACCAAAGATTATTTGAAAAAAACGCATCGAATTGACATGAGATGAAACGCATTTTAGAGGCTAATTGCATTCCCTGTTTTCTAGTGTATTTAAAATTCGTTGAAAGACTTTTATTAAAAAAGATTACAGCTTCGCCAAACATCATTCCATTTTTTGTACCACCAAAAGATAGAATATCAACACCAATATCACTTGTTATCTCTTTAAGACTTTTATTCATACTCGCTGCTGCATTACTTAATCTAGCACCATCGACATGCAGTAGCATATTATTTTTATGGATAAAATCAGAAAGATATTTGATCTCTTTCGTTGTATAAACTGTTCCAAGTTCAGTTGGTTGTGTGATGGATAATACTTTTGGCTGAGCCATATGTTCATCTTCAAAACCTACTAGAAAAGATTTTATCAAATCAACTGATAGTTTACCATCAAAAGTAGGTATTGTTACAAGTTTACATCCTATAAATTTTTCTGGACCACAACATTCATGAATATTTAAATGGGCAGATTCAGCACATAGTATTGAATTGTAAGATTTTGTAACATTTTTTAATCCTAAAATATTTGCAGCAGTGCCATTATAAACAAAAAAAACTTCAATATTATTTCCAAAGTGTTCTTTGAATTTATTTACAGCAAGTTTTGTGTATATATCTCCCCCATATGCAATTGTATAATTTTTATTTGAATTTTCTATTGCTTTCATAATATTTGGATGAACACCAGAATGATTGTCACTTCCAAATCCATAATGAGTAGCCATACTTTCTGCAAATCTAAAATATTTTATAAAATCTTCTATTATCAGTACCTGAAGATACATTTATACAATATTAATTTAAACTTTAAACTTATAGCATTATTACTTGCTGATTATGATGCTGATAGAGATGATGAATAATGAATTTATACAATTTTATCAGTTTTCTGAAGTAAAATTGGCAATAACAAGCATCTCAAAATCTTCAGTTGTAAGCTCATCGTTTCTCGAAAAAGCACCAAGTTTTGCACCATAAATATCAATTTTTTGAAAACCAAGAGATTTTAATAACCATGTAATTTCAGATGGAACATAATACCTTTCATTGCATTCTAATTCCTTTTTATTACCAGAGTCATCTTCTACTGTTGTAATATTATGGTCTCTAAAAGTCATTAAATCAAAAGTATTACTTCTACAAGCAGTATTTCCTTCATCCGTTGTTGAATGAAATTTTTCAACTGAATGATATAAGGGAAATAATCCATTAAGTGTTGTAAAAATCAGCTTACCAGACTTCTTTAAAGATTCAGCAACATTTCTTAATATCTCAAAATTCATTTCATCTGTTTCCATCAAACAAAATCCTCCTTCACAAAGCATTATTGCCAAATCAAAATCATCTTTGAAAGGTAATTTTCTTGCATCATGTTTCATAAATTCTATTTCCAAATTTTGTACTTTTGCTTTTTCTTTTGCCTGCTTTAGTTGTGAATCTGACAAATCAATTCCTATGATATTATATCCTCTTTTTGTTAATTCTATCGAGTGTCTACCTGTTCCACATCCAATATCTATTATTTTTAGTGATTTATCAAAATCAAGTTCCTTTTCAATGAAATCACATTCACTAATTGTTCCCTTTGTATAACTTTCATTATCATAGTTTTTACCATAATTCTCAAAAAGAGATTCATACCACTTTTTCATATTGATTTCTCCATATTAGTCAACTTTTTATTATATTTTGAATGTAGTCAATAAAAAGTTGTTTAATAATCATATCGGATGATATATCAAAGAGATTATAATTTATTATTTTGCCGATTATGATGTTAAATAATAATAGTATGAGCATTACACCCTTAGCGCAGACTCTCGACGGGAGATCTTCAATCCTTTAATCTAATATTTTTACTAGTAAACTGGCGTTCAAATCCCCTCCCCTGCATACTTTTTATCTCTGACAAAGATTTAAATAACGAAGGATTGTTCTTTTATATAGGGGCAGGAAAGCAAGTGAAAAAGAAACCTCTGATTGTGAAATGGTCAGCAGTTGGAATCATTCTCTTGTTCGTTGGAACCTGTATCATTCCAGGGATTGCACAAGATACTGAGAAACCACTACCAACTTCAAGGGGTAATTGGTTGTATGTTGGTGGAAGTGAATCAGGAAATTATACACGGATACAGGATGCCTTAGATAATGTATCGGATGGCGGGACTGTTTTTGTTTATAAAGGGACTTATTATGAAAATATTCAAATTGATAAGACAGTAAAATTAATAGGGGAAATAAAACAAGAGACTATTATTGATGGAAGCGGTCTTGCAACAGTAATTGAGATACCGTATGGTTGGCATTGCAATTGGGAGGATATTGAAATAACAAATTTTACCATTCGAAATTGTGGAACGGGATCTGAGCAGGCGGGAATTAGTGTTGAATCAGATAGAAATACTATTTCAAATAATATTTTTTATGGAAATAGTATCGGGGTTTTTGTTGGGTATTATTGTCACAATAACTTGGTTATCAATAATTATTTTTACAACAATACGGAAGGAATTAGAGTTGATAAGAACAGTCAAGGTGGATCTGGACTTACATATCTCGGAGGGAATACTGTTGAATACAACAAACAAGGAATAATATTATATTGGACCGCAGATACATATATGAAATATAATCGTATTAGATTTAATACGATCGGACTTGAAATCAGAGCGTCAGAGTTGATCAATGTATCGTATAATGCTTTTGAAGAGAATGATATTGGTGTAAAATTATATATCGCTGAAGATAATAGGATTGATCATAACAATTTCCTCCACAATGAAAAAGACGTAGATTTTTTTGAATCACGAGGTCCATTACAAGTTAAAAAAGCTGTTGCAGCATGGGGTCATAATTATTGGGGGGAATCAAGTATCTATCCAAAAATCATCAGGGGTATTAGAGAGATAAATATGTATTTTCTCCCATATGTAGGTATATCATTTAAGATACCTTGGTTTAATATTGACTGGAATCCTGCACAAGAACCCTATGATATAACAGGGATGACCTGAAAAACTTATGAAATTGTAGGCTTTCATAGGAGTAATTATTATCCATCACTCAGAATATAACCGGTAATCTGGGGTTCAAATCCCTTCCCCTGCATATTTATATAAAAATATTATAATTTGAACTGGTGTTTACTAGTAAATTGATTTAAATCAAGGCATAGAATCTTACATTATCACTTGATGATTATGATAATAATGATTGACATGCATTAAAAATAGATATTTAAGTATATCAAATATTAACAAGTTTATTATGACCAAGGAATATAGTTATACTTTACCAGTAGGATATCATGATTTCCATAGAAAACAAGTTTATAATTTTCAATTTAATCGTTGGCATTCAGTCGGTTTTGCACGTTTTGAAGATATGAAAGAAGCAGGAGAAAGAATCAATAACTTTTCAGATTGGAAACGTGTAATGGTTGAGCTAGCCCAAAGAGCAGAAGCAGAAGACAGGTTAAAAAATGCTGCAATATACTACAGAGGAGCAGAATTTTACATTACTCAAAAAGACCCTGACAAAATAAAATTTTATGATAAATTCATTGAATTGTTTTACAAAATTTTTGAAAAAGATGGAATAAAAAGCTACAAAGTACCATATAATGATTCTTTCTTACATGCATTAAAAGTGCCTGTAACTGGCAGTAACAAAAAAGGAACAATTCTGATGCATGGAGGATTTGACTCATTTATTGAAGAATTCTACTATCTTATGAAAATATTTGCAGACAATGGTTACGAAGTAATTGCATATGAAGGACCCGGTCAAGGTGGTACTAGAAGAAAATATGGTCTTTCATGGGATGAAAAATGGGAAAAACCGACAAAAGCAGTAATTGATTTTTTTAAACTCAAGGATGTAACAATCTATGGAATATCAATGGGTGGGCATCTATGTCTAAGAGCTGCTGCATTTGAGCCACGAATAAAAAGAGTAGTTACATCTGGAGGAGCAGTAAATTATTGGAAAATACCTGGACCGTTATCAAGAGGTTTGCTAAAATTATTTTTACATTTTGAAAACTTTACCACCAAAGCAATGATAAAGAAAATGAAAAAAGACGAGCATCATAACTGGTTTGCAGAAAACTCGATGTATATTTCAAATATAGACAATCCACTCAAAGCATCTATGAAAATGATGGATATGACTGATAAAAACAGTCAACCTGAGAGAATCACTCAAGATGTTCTAATACTATCAGCAAGAAATGATCATTTCGTACCAATAAAGTTGCATAAAATGATGATAAAATCGCTAAAAAATGCAAAAACAGTCAAAGGAATAATTTATACAAAAGAAACAAGTGCTAATAATCATTGTCAAATAGGAAATATACCTCTTGTTAGTAGAGATATTTTAGATTGGATTGAGGAAAAATCTACATAACAATAATCATATTCCTTCTTTACTATTTGTTTATTTTCTTTGAATTAACTATACTTTCAAGGATTTTAATTAAAAGAAAATATGATTTTATTGTTTGCTGATTATGATGGTGTTAATGGTTAACATTTAAAAATAAGTATATAGAAAGGATTATATGCCAATATAAAGATATTATAATAAGGAGGTTAAACTTTTATGAAAAAAATAATACCTTTTTTTATTGGTATCATAATTCTAGGGCCTTCA
>Ga0307419_10000281_pt1 | contig 24773 bp, 19 predicted proteins | sample SalMarWE160230MG_2_FD_202512 | JGI IMG/M metagenome (GOLD analysis project Ga0307419, IMG submission 202512) | Salt marsh sediment microbial communities from the Plum Island Ecosystem LTER, Massachusetts, United States - WE1602-30 | ecosystem: Environmental > Aquatic > Marine > Intertidal zone... | reverse complement strand
ACCAGGGAATAGAGTTCGTCTCCGGTGACACTATCCGGCACGACAATCTCAGGATAAAGCCTGGATTTCAGTATGTCGGGGAGCAGCCGGTCTCGCAGGTGGATCCAGAAATCCGGGTCCCGGAACAGGTCCGGGGAGCCAATGGAAATGTCCCTTACGAAAGTTTCGTAATAATCCTTATCCTCAAGTAATTTCCCGACCAGGACCCGTGTATCCCGGATGGCATGGCTTTTAAGGATATGTGACAGGCGTAATCGGAAGGAAGCCATGGTAAATCCCGAAAGGTCGGTTCCATAGGTGCTTTTAATTACACGGATGACGGAGCTGGCTTCCCGGGGAGTGATGCTGAACATATCTATTTCGTCTCATCCAGCTGTTTGCGCAGCCGTTCGATTTCACGGTTGGCCTCTTCCAGCAGCTGGTATTTCAACTTTCTTTCGGTGATGTCCTGTCCCAGGAAAAAAACCTTGAATATGTTCCCGTTCTCATCCTTGACGGGTGTGAAGGTCGACATCAGCCAGACCTCCTCGCCGGTGGGCTTGGTCCGGCGTATCACCCCGCTGTAGGGCTTATCCTTGAGAATGTCCTCCCATATCCTGTCAAACTGTTCTTTTTCAACCCTCTGCAAAAATGCCCGGTTGTTCTTGCCCAGCAATTCCTTTTCCGTAAAACCGGTGACGGTTTCGAAATTCTCATTTACTTCCAGGATCTGTCCCGCCGATGAATAAACACATTTGATCAGCGCCTGGTCGACGGCATCGCTGAAGGATTTCATTTCGATGTTTGCCCGCCTGATTTCACTCGATTGTTTTTCAAGCGATTCCTTCTGTTCGACAGTTTCGGTGATATCGGCGGCTATGTTGAGGACCTTGAAGGGATTTCCGTCCTTGTCCCTGATGGGGGTGAAGGTCTGCCTGAGCCAGACATCCTGTCCGGTGAGCACGGCAATCTTGTCGATCCTGGTGATGGTCTTGCCCTCCGCAATCGCCTGCCAGAATTCCCGGTATGAATCCGTGTGCCTGCTGACCCCCACAATTTCATTGTACTTTTTGCCGATCAGCTGGGTCCGCTGGGATTCCAGGAGCTGGAGGAATTTATCGTTCATGCTGATCAACTCTTCCTGCATGTTAAACTCGGCGACGAGAGAGGAATTATGAATCCCATTCAGGATGCCCGAAATCTCGGATTCCCGCCTTTCGGATTCTTCCTGCGTGGTCTGCAGCTCCTCCATGTTCTGGCGCATGATCTCCTCCTGTTTTGCCATCTCCCTGGCTTGCTGCTGGGATTGCTCGAGCAGCTGGGCCGTGCGCATGTTCATTTGCACGGTCGATATGGCCGAGGCAATGCTCCCGGCGAGGTTTTCCACGAAGTCAATTTCAAAATTTGCGAACGTGCTGAGCGAGGCAATTTCAATCACACCCAGGGTTACATTCTCCAGCTGAAGCGGCACAAGCAGGAGACAGCCGGGTTTGCTTTCGCCGAGTCCCGATACAATATGGATGTAATCCTCCGGAATCTCCGTCAGGAATATCTTCTCCTTTTCTATCGCGCAGGTACCTACCAGTCCCTCTCCGAACCTGAACGCCTGCTGAAGGTATTTTTTCCGGTCATAGGCGAAGCAGGAAACCAGTTCAAGCAGTGGTTCCTCCTCCTGCCGGTTAACCAGGAATATGCCTCCGGTGCTGGCATTCAAATAGTTAACCAGTTCGCGGATCACGTTTTCGGAAAGGGAGATGGTATCCTTGTTATGGATCCTCAGGATATCCCCGAATTTGGCCATACCCTCGCTTGTCCACCGCCTTTCCTCCCTTGCCTGCTGGTGTTTCTCCTCTTCCATGAGAGCGGATTGCAGGCTTTTTTCAAGGTTTATCAGCGAATTAGCCAGGCTGTCATCCGGTCCAAGGGCCTGAAGGGGACCCGGATTCTTTCCTCCGGCAAGCTGGGCAGCAAATCCCGCTTTATTTTTAAGGCTTTGCAGGAATGCATCCAGGTGCCCGGAAATCAAGGAAAACTCATCGTTACCGTCCGCCGGGGAATTTTCAGGGAACTTTCCCTTGACAAGCTTTGAGGTGAATTCTCCCAGTGCATGCAGTCCCCTTCGGATCGACCTGCTGAACAGGAAAAGCACGATCGCATAAACAGTGGCGCTCAGCAAAACCAGGAAGATCATTCCCCACCTGATCTGCCGGATCCTTTTGTCGCTTTCGATGCCGAATAATACCGCCAGAGCCTCGGCTTCTTCATCCAGGATCCGGATGGATCCGGAGACCCTGCTCCGGAGTCCCTCGTACCGCGTGGTGCCCAGCTCGAGATCCATTTGCAGGAGATCGCCGAGGTTATCCAGGAAGCCGATACGGGAACCGGTGCCGGCATCCCCGGCTGCCGGGCCTGCCGGCGTTCCGGGGAGAAAGGATTTCATTTCGTTGATCCTGTTCAAAAGGGCATTCATCTGAATACTTCCGGGGGCAGCCAGGTAAAGCCGGGCAGCGGAAAGCAAATCCTGCCACTGCTGTCCCGTTCCCCTGGAAAGTCCGTTTTCGAATTCTTTGATCTGTTCCTCCAGGACCCCGTTCAGCCCGTATTGCTTCCAGCCCCGCTGCCGTGATTTGTCCACCATGCTCTCCATCAGGTCATCCGTGCCCATCAGGTACTCCATCAGCTTATCAAGCTTCTGCCGGATGACGGGATTACCCGGGATACCGGCTTCGTTTTTCAGTTCCCCGATCAATGACCGGGCATTCATGTTAGCGGCGTTGAAACGGCTGAGTCCCTCCGATCTCCCGGACTCATGGAAAGATTCCGAGGTGAGGTCGTAACTGTAAAATAACTGGATGGAATTTTCCATCCGGAGGATTTCCCGCTGGAGGGTTCCGATCTTACGGTCGATTCCCTGGTACCGGTTAAGTTTACCCATCAGGCCGAGTGCGAAGAAACCCGAGATCAGCCAGAATAGAACGGTGCCGGTCAGCAGAAGAAAAAAACGGGTTCGTATCGAAATTTGGTTCGGCTTCATTTTTTAAAGTAGGCCTGGAATTTCTTGTCAAAATGGCTGGCGAAGGGACCCAGGATCGTCTCGTGTACCCCGAGTAAAAGACAGGCGCCCAGGCTCATATTATCAAGGAACAATTTAAATACTTTGTTCTGCAATTCATAATTAAAATAGATGATAACGTTGCGGCAGACGATCAGGTCATATACCTCATCAAATGGGTTCGGGCTTCCTACCAGATCGTGTTTCTTATATACGGGTTTTTCATAAAGCTGCCTGTTCATCTGGATTTTGTCCCTCGTCTTATCGATTTGAAAATACCTGGAATAGGGCACATCAAAATAGGTATTGCCGTCGTGGGGGTTCTCGCGGATCACGGAATCGAAATTATCGAGATACCCTTCATTGAACCTGTACTTGTAGACCCCTGCCCGGGCCACATTCAGAACATCCTCGTTGATATCGGTGCCATAAATCCTGGATTTCTGCAGCAATCCCAGTTCATTCAGCAGGATCATCATGGAAAAGACTTCCTGCCCGGTCGAACACCCCGGGTGCCATATGTTGATCCTGGACCGTTCCTGGTACAGGGGAAGAATATCATACCTCAGCAGGTGCCAGATTTGCGGATCCCGGAAAAGTTCCGTGGTATTCACCGTGATGTCCTTCACGATCTGTTCGAGGAAATCCCGGTCCCCCCCGACCTTTTCCAGCAGGCTGCCGGGCGACAGCTGGTGATCGAGCAGGATCTTGGAAAGGCGCCTTTTCAGCGATTTATCGGAATAATTTGAAAAGTCGTAATCCGACCGGGATTTTACCGTATCAATAAATGCCTTTATATCCTGATCTTCAATTTCCATGCGGGAAGGACTCCGGGTTAAACCTAACTAATATAAAGCTTTTTTACCTATCTTTAGCGCGGTTCACAATCCTATTGAAGAATAAAATGAAATTCGGCGTTGTCATATATCCCGGCTCAAATTGCGACCATGATATGATCTATGTCCTCCGTGATCTGATGGAACAGGATGTAAGGGAATTATGGCATAAGGATACGGATCTTCAGGGGGTGGATGCCATCATCCTCCCGGGCGGATTCTCCTACGGAGATTACCTGCGTTCCGGGGCCATTGCCAGGTTCTCCCCCATCATGGAGAATGTGATCCGCTTTGCGCGGGAAGGGGGATTTGTCTTCGGGGTGTGCAACGGGTTCCAGATCCTTTGTGAATCGGGACTCCTGCCGGGTGCCCTGCTCCATAACAGCAACCAGAAATTCATTTGCAGGAACATCTTCATCAAGCCCGGCAACGACAACACCATCATAACTTCCCTGCTTGATAAGGATACGGCTTATAAAATACCGATCGCCCACGGTGAGGGGAGGTATTACGCGGATGATGAGATCCTGAAAAGGATGAGGCTGAACGGACAGATCCTTTTCAGGTATTGCGATGAAAAAGGGGTCATTTCGGAGGAAGCGAATCCGAATGGCAGCGTTGAGAACATTGCCGGGGTCTGCAACGAGCGTAAAAATGTGTTTGGAATGATGCCGCACCCGGAACGTGCCGCAGACATCGAACTGGGAAACATCGACGGGAAAGCCATTTTCGAATCCATCGTTTCCATGATCCATGCATAGGGTTTCACCTGCCGGCACACCCGGCGCCAACATCATGACCGCCACACCCATCCTGATCATGATGGGTGAGCGGATTCCCGTAAATTTTGTATTTTCATGGGATGAGCAAAGGAAACCCTATAAAATACACTGCCATGAAAATTAAATACACTGCCATGAAACGAAAAATTATACTTGCCTCCGCGGGCATCTTATTGCTGGCCTACCCGGCATGGACCCAGGATTGCACCTTCTTCTACCCGATGGAGAAGGGGACCATTATTGAACTTCAGCATTTTGATAGCAAAGCCAAATTATCCGGAACCACCCGGCAGGAGATCGTGGATAAACAGATCCATGACGGGGCCATCACCCTGACCATTAAGAACACCTTTTTGGATAAGAAGGGAAAAGAACTGATGACCTCAGACCTGACGATGGAATGCAGGGATGGCGTTTTTACCTTTGATATGGACCAGTACCTGAACGAAGAAATGCTGGCAGGGATGAAGAATATGAAATTTACCATAGAGGGTGACAATCTCGAGTTCCCCTCGTCCATGAAGGTGGGGGAGAAGCTAAGGGATGGAACAATTAAACTCCTGGTAAAGGATATGCCGATGATGAACATGAGCACCACGGTTTACAACCGGAAGGTGGAAGCAATCGAGGAGGTGACCACGAAGGCAGGCACTTTTGAATGCTATAAAATTTCTTACGATATCCTGACCGACGCCATCATAGATATACAATCCAGTGCCATAGAGTGGATCGCCAGGGATGTAGGGGCGGTCCGGACCGAATCTTACGACCAGAACGGCAAACTGGCCGGTTACTCGGAGTTGGTCAGTCTGGAGAAGTAAGGCTGTAGCGGGCCCCTTTTTCATCCAGGCTGATCCGGATTACCTCCAGGACAAGCAGGTTGGCGAGGATGTCCTCTGCCTGCCGGGGATGGATCCTGGATATCCTGCAGTACTTTGACAGGGTGATCGATTCGTTTGACTTCAGGTAATCCAGCAGCAATTTTTCGGTATCGCTGTATTCGAGAAGAATCCCTTTCTTTCTTTTTTCTTTCTGCCAGACCTTGATCATGACCCGGCTGGCAAGCAGGTTCTGGTCCCCCACCCTCACATAAGCCTTCCAGCTGTCGTCTTCAGCCCTGGCAAGGCAGGGGCGTCTTTCTGCCACCGGGATATCCACCTCGAGGACCGTTTTGCCCAGGATCGTCCATTTCTGAACCCCGAAGGCAATGGCAGGCCTGCAATACATCTGGGCGGCCGCTTCGATCATATGGTACTCTTCTTCCGACCTTACACCGGCGATCTTCCCGTTGTCCTTTACCCCGATGAGCAACTTGCCTCCGTCGGTATTGGCAAAAGCGGACAGGGTCCGTGCAATCTTTTTTGCATCGTTGATCTCAAACTTGAAATCCAGCTGCTGGTGCTCGCCCTGCGCAATTAAATCCCGGATGTGCCTGCTCAAGGGGGGTGGATTATGACAATCGGATACGTACACTAAAAATAGGAAATAATAGGAGAGAATTAGTATATTGGGAAGGAAAATATCCGAAATGAAATATCTTTTAATCTTGCTTCTTGCGGGATCTCTGATGCCCCCTGCAAAGTCAGGGCCTGGTGATGAAAAAACAGGATTCCCGCTGGTGTATAAGCAGGATTTTGAAAGTCCCGCTTCAATCGGCGGATTTGTCTTTTCAGATCCCGCATCCTGGTTCCTGACCGGAGGGAATGGCGGGGGCAGGGCGCTGGAATTCGCCGGCAGGGGTGATTACAAGCCGAAAGTCAGGTCTCCTAATATAGTGGGACTGATCGATGGAATGGTTTTCGGGGATTTTGTCCTCGAGGCAGATGTCCTGCAGACCGGCAGGGAATACGGGCACCGGGACATGTGTGTGTTTTTCGGATTCCGGGATTCAACGCAGTTTTATTATGTGCACCTGGCAAGCCAGGCCGATCCGAACGCCCATAATGTGTTTATTGTAAAGGATGCCCCGAGGACCAGCATCGCGGAAGAAACGACTGACGGCGTACGCTGGATCGACGGGCACTGGCATCACATACGCCTTGAAAGGTTCACCGGCGAGGGACTGGTAAAAGTTTATTTTGATGACATGGATACCCCGATCATGATCGCCCATGATAAATCCTTCACGGAGGGTTACATCGGGATCGGTTCATTCGACGATTCAGGGAAAATCGACAACATCAGGATCTGGTCACCGGATGCAGGGAAATCGGAATCCCCGTTTTTCAGCAAAAAATAATACATTTGTTTAGCATCGAATCATTTTACTGCCAACCATAAATACCGAATTAAACATGAAAAAAGAGAGTCAGAAAAGACCATCCTCCTCGATTAGCAGGAGATCTTTCATTGCTACCTCGGCTGCTGCCACAGCCGGGTTCACCATCCTGCCCAGCAAGGTCATAGCCGGGTTGGGCCACCGGGCCCCGAGCGATAAACTGAATATTGCCGGCGTAGGTATAGGTGGCCGTGGCGGTGCGGACATCAAAGAGCTCCGGAGTGAAAACATCGTAGCGATGTGCGATGTTGACTGGGATTATGCTGCCGCCAATTTCGCCGAGTTCCCGGATGCAAAGAAGTACTGGGACTGGAGGGTGATGTTTGATGAAATGAAAGACAGCATCGATGCGGTGGTCGTCGGAACCCCGGATCACAACCATGCGATCGTTGCGATCAATGCCATGAAGATGGGGAAACACGTATACTGTGAAAAACCCCTGACCCACTCGGTCTGGGAATCCCGTGAAATGGCCCGTGTCGCGAAAGAGTATAAGGTGGCCACCCAGATGGGGAACCAGGGTAATTCAGGGGAAGGCATCCGACAGATCTGTGAATGGATCTGGGACGGTGCGATCGGTGAGATAAAGGAAGTGCATGCATGGACCAACCGTCCGATCTGGCCGCAGGGACTGGAAAGGCCGAAAGTGGGGGAATGGCCGCCCGATACCCTGAACTGGGATTTGTTCATCGGTCCAGCTAAAATGAAACCTTACCACCACATCCTGCATCCCTGGAACTGGAGGGGATGGTGGGATTACGGTACCGGTGCACTGGGCGATATGGCCTGCCACATCCTGGATCCGATTTTCAAGTCCCTCAGGCTGCAATACCCGGTCAAAGTCCAGGGCAGCTCCACCCAGTTCAATACCGAATGCGCACCGGTAGCAGAGGTTGTTAAGTATACCTTCCCGGAAAGGGAAAAATACAAAAAAGTGAAAATGCCCGAGGTTGAAGTAACCTGGTGGGACGGTGGTCTGCTGCCTCCCCGTCCTGAAGATCACCCCGCCGGTGAGATACTTGGCAGGGATTTCAACGGGGGCTGCATGTTCATCGGGTCAAAAGGAAAACTCATGTGCGGCACCTATGCCATCAATCCCTTCCTTCTTCCTCTTTCCCTGGATGCCTCCTACACAAGGCCGGCACCCAGCCTGAGAAGAATTGAAAACGGAACCGAGGGACACCAGATGGACTGGGTGCGGGCCTGCAAGGAAAGCCCTGAAAACAGGGTGGAAGCAAGCTCCAATTTTGGCTATGCTGGTCCCCTCAATGAAATGGTCGTTATGGGTGTGCTGGCTGTAAGGATGCAGAACCTTAAAAAGGAACTTGAGTGGGACGGAAAGAACATGCAGTTCACCAATATCGGTGAGAATGAACAGCTGCGTATCGTGACCTCGGACAAGTTCGCAGTGATCGACGGTCATCCCCATTTCGATACCCAGTATACCGATCCGATTAATGCCAGAGCTTTCGCAGGAGAGCTGATAAAGCATACCTATCGCAAGGGCTGGACCATGTAATGCCCCTCCGGTGAGTGCCGGGGAGATCACACGGAGATTCGCAGCCGATCCCGACAGCTATTCCTATCGCAGGGTTTCTGCGGGATTCTTATTGACCGTCCTGATGGCATGGAAGGAGACGGTCAGTAAGGCTATTCCAAGGGCCAGCAATCCGGCCGCCATAAAAATCCAGAAAGGGATACCCACCCGGTAGGCAAAAATTGCTCAGCCACCGGTTCATGATCCATATTGACACAGGTACGGAGAGAAGTATCGAAAGCAGGATAAGCCTGTTGAAACCGGAAGATACAAGCAACACGATCCGGTCTGTGGAAGCCCCGTTCACTTTCCGGATCCCGACTTCCCTGGCCCTCTCGGTTGACCTGGCTGTTGAAAGGTTCATGAAATTTATACAGGCAAGGACCAGGATGAACAGGGCGATGGAAATGCTGATGATGACGTAATTAAAGTTCCCGTTGGACTTGAATTCACCTTCCATGTTTGAATGCAGGTGGATATCAAAAAGAGGTTGCAGGAAATAATCATACCCATTGCCTGCGGCTATATAATCATCGTAGGGCACTCCCATGGTGGCCTGGATTTGTCCCGTACCGTATGTGCGTATCAATCCGGGCATTCGTTGTTCAATTTCCCCCGCAAGTCCCGCATCCGAAAGCCGGATGTAGGTATGGGTTGAAAAGGAGACGAAGTTTGGCTGTTGGATAAATCCAAGGACCTTGAGCGAAGCAATGATATCGAATTTCAGGTGTGTGTGTTCCGGGAGATCCTCAAAAACCCCGGATACCAGGACATCCCGGAATCCGATAATGCTCAGGGTCTTCCCTAAAGCCTCCCCGTGGCCGAAATATTTCGTGGTTGTGGATCTGGAAAGCAGAACCTGGTCAGGATCCCTCAGCACCCGGTCCGGGTCCTCCCTCCAGAAGGGATATCCCGAAGAAATTCAGAACATTGCTGTCGGCAGCTACGACATTCCCCTCGTTAAAGCTATTTTCCCCGAAACGGAAGGTGATTTCCCCCGGGAATTTCATGATCCTTGTACAGGCCTCGACTTCCGGGAAATCCTGCAGCATTGCCGGTCCCACCGAATGCGGAATGATCGGGTACCTGACCTGGGAATTGGGATAGATCCTGTTCAGGGCCACACGGTAGATAGCCTTTCCATGGTCAATGAAGCCAGGATGCTTTCGGTAAATCTAACCTGAATTGGTTTCAGAAAGCTCATTGCATTCTCGATCTGGGAATAACTGCAAGCAGCACGGAAAATAACAGAGAGGCATAAAACAACTTTAATATCGATGGGAATTCTCATGCTTTATTTTATGTAATCAACCAAGGCTTTGTGAAATTATGAATTGTTGAAAACTGTCTAACCAGCAATCTCAATCTTCACTGCAGAAACTGACGCTTTGGGGAAGACCCATTTCATTGTTTTTGGAACTTCTCTTTCAACAGGCTTCAGAGGATCCGGTTCTTTCTGATATACTTCGAAATCCGGATCCCCGGAAATTTCAAAAACCTTTGCACTCACAATAGTTTCCCCCGGAATGCTGAATTTAGTTTTAACCGGATGTTCCCTGCTTGTATTTACAACATGTAGAAATATCGTATTATCAGTCCGGCTTGCCGTGATGTCTAAATAAGCAGGAGTCTGTAGAACTTTTATCGATCTGTCGCCGGTATGTTCCCGGTAAAGGCTCATGATTTTTGCAACAGGCATCATAAATGCATTTCCATAACGCATCGGATTTGGTATCATTATGGCATTGACCTGCCAGATGTTCCCGCAAAAATCTGCAAGCGTGGCGATTTTAAGGACATCACCATGGCGTTCATGTACATTCATCAAGCGCGCGTATGAAACTCCTGCAGCCCAGGATGAAAGCACTTCACAGCGGTTTCTTCCTTTAAGGCTGAAGTGACATTCCGTTAATGCCAGGGGCATATCGGTCCCGGCAGTTTCTTCCCGCATGCGGACAATTTTTTCTGCATGCGGTTGATATGCCCGCATCAGGTAATCCCATGTTTTAGCGGGATCTTTACGATATTCCATTCCGCGAAGCGGCGATTCAGGATCATCGGAAGGATCGAACATATGATGAAATGCTATGTAATCTAAATGTTCTCCGGCGTTTTCTATCATAGATTTTGCCCAGTAGGGTTGTCCATCGCCGTTTCGCTGCATGTCTCCCCAGCCGATTAATCGAATGGATGGATCGGCCTGTCTCATTTTTTGTGCAAATTCAATGGTTTTCCGGATTGCAGTCTCCAGATCAAATTTCCCGGTACCATAGGATGTTTCATTACCCAATTGCCAGTATTTTACAGGTTTTGGGAAAGGAGAACCCTGCGACAGCCTTTCTTTATTAAGCGGATTGTTGCAATAGTCCACCCACTCAGCCGCTTCATCTGCATCTGCGTAACGACTCCTGCCGAAAAAATCCTGCATGTATTTTTTCAGGCCTTCCGACTCAAAATTCACGCAAAACAGGGGTTCGGCACCGATGTTGTTGCAGTACTCAATGAACTCGGCAGTACCAATTTGATTTGATTCAAATCCACCCCATAAAATATTCTGCATGGGAACTCTTTTATCCCGGGGACCGGTGGCTTCCCGCCACCTGTAATAGGAAGCAAATATTCCTCCCCAACGCATCATGGTTGGGGCCAATTCTCTGGATATATCAATAAAATCCTTTCTCCAATTCATGCTGTTCCAGTCCCACGCCGCTTCCACCGAGCAATCAGCCGTTCCAAGAGGCTCCATGAACTGCATATATAAATACGGAGATAAATCAAAAACAGGATGTGGATCAACGATCAGATCCGATACCTCCTCCGATAGGGTGGCAGCAACCATTGGTTTGGTTAAAAATGGCATGCATGCCCCTGCTATACTGCTGCGCTTAATAAATGATCTTCGTGTTAAATGCTTCATTTTAAAGAGGATTTAGTAATTATACGTTTCTATATCTAGCCTCCATCAGGTCTGTATCTCCTGCTCACTATCGCTGCATAATATGTAATAATCAGGAATGCGATGGTGGGCACCCAGTAGGCAAATTTGATACTGCCCGACTGGTCTGACACAATTCCCTGGATTTGTGTCAGAAACGCAGCTCCGGCAATGGCCATGATCATGCCTGCTCCCCCGATCTTTGTGTCCTCCCCCAATCCGACAATTCCCAGTCCATAGATGGTCGGGAACATCAGAGACATGCAGCCGGAAACGGCCACCAGGGCGTACACGCCGATATACCCCTGTGCATAGATGGCGATCAGGCAGCATACCACTGCAATCAATGCCATTACCGTCAGAAGGTTTCGGGGTTTTATATACTTCATCAGCCAGGTACATATAAACCGGCCCAGCACAAAAGCAATCAGAGACATGATATAGTAGGTGGCCCCGGCCTGCTCGGCTGTTCTAGGCAGAAGTAGATCCATCCCGATCCAGTCAAAGAAACTGTAAAATCCTGCAGCCACAGGTTCGACTTTTCTCAGAGCCTCAATGATCCCTCCTGTCGTAACGGGTTTTCCCAGTTGTGCGATGACGGCATCGAACTGAAGCTGCTGCATGGTATACCTGATGATGAAAGACCAGACCGCGATCTGGGCCCCCACATACAGAAACTGGGCCAGTACTCCCCACACATAGTTACGGTTTCGTATCAGCCGGCGAAATGTACCTGCGAAATCCAGCCTTTTGTCATCTTCCTTCAGGTTGGGCATCCTGGTGAAATATATCGCCAGCAGCAGTCCAACCATCACCAGCCCCAGCACTACATAGGTCATTGTAACCGCTTTCAGTTCCACCCCCTGGATCTCGACCAGTCTCTCTGCCGGCATCAGGGATCTTTCCGAGGCTGTCATCGTGTTTAACCGGGACAGCACAAAAACCTGGCTTATTACCACACCGGTAATCGCACCGAAGGGATTGAATGACTGGGACAGGTTCAGGCGCCGGGTAGCGGTCTTCTCTTGTCCGAAGGCCAGTATGTATGAATTGGCAGAGGTTTCAAGGACGGACAGCCCGGTAAATAGAATTACAATGGCAGCCAGGTACATCATGAAACTGAGATTGATGCTTCCTTCTGAGGTCAGCATGGCCGGGTAGAACAGAAATGCACCGAATGCATAAAGACCCAACCCGAGCATGATCCCTGACTTATAGGTGGTCCTCTTGATGAATAAAGCCCCAGGAATAGCGAAACAACCATACCCCAGGAGGTAACATGAAACCTGTATCCACGCAGTCTTCGTATCGGTCAGGCTCATAATGCGCTTGAATGCAGCAAGCATGGTATCTGTCAGATTATTGGGTATGGCCCATGCAAAGAACAATGAAGTAAGCAGAATGAAAGGGAAGAGCGCACCTTCGGGAACCAGCCTTTGTTTTTCCATGTCTTGGTTAGTGAGACAATTGTGTATAAAAACGATTATTGAAACTTACCGGCAATTTCTTCGAGATCCAGATCAAACAACCCTGAAACGATCCTGGCCAGTGCTGATTCATCTCCCTGGAAATGTATAATCCTCTGGGTGTGCTTCATGGATTCACCGGGCAACAGCTCCATACCCGGGGAAGAGGTCTCGATTTCATAAAACGGTCCCATGACGGAGCCATCTTCCACCGGACCGTCATTGTATGAATTAATGACATCCCCGTTATAAGAATCTTCCTGAGGGCCCCATTTCGAATTCACATACAGATGAGGATTGGAAGGTATGCTGCACCACAACAATGTAAGTACCTTCCGTTCAGAATCATAACTGCCGCATAAGGATTTGGTCCTGCCGTATGGAACTCCAATCTTGCTGCGGTATTTACCATCAATTTTGAAAAAGATTGTTCCATCCTCCACAATAAGCCGGTCCGGGGGTACCTTCCCAAAATAATCATCGTTCACAATTGTTCCTTCCCCATCCTGATCATAGGGGATAAATACGGTGGTCGCCTCTGTAGGATTGAACATGCTCAGCATCCATATGGAAAGCAATCCCCTTTCCCGGGTCCACGGAAAATTACCCCGGTTCCGGATGATATTATCAGACTGGTAGGCAACACCGTTCAATCCGGGAGGTATATCAATATTCAGGATGCTCGATACGGAATCCATGGGTAAAAGGGAAACCTTCCTTTCAATTCCCAGCTTAAATTCTGTACCCGAGGCATTGCGCAGAATGGTGTTTCTGGTAAAAGTTATTCTCTGTAATCCCCGTTCCTTTATTTCAAACGTATCCGTATCGATAACACCGGGAACCTTCCAGTTGGAAAATATTTGTTCTTCCCCCTGTTTGAAATAGATCGAGAACGGACCTCCTTCCGGACCCAGCCACAGGCGTTCCTCTCCACCGAAAGGATTGAATTGATCGCTTAATTCCCCGGAACGGATCAGATCATAATTTATCCACCCGAAGCTTGTACCCCCTTTCCCGGAGGCCGTACTCGTCATCACACGGCCCTGGAAGGAGGGAACAACCAGAATGGATGCTTCTGATTCAGGATCACTCAGTTCAAGGGTTTCAATATTGTTCCCGGAAAAAAAGGCCACGTCATACCCGTAGGTGCCTGAAGAATAATCATTCACATCTTCTTTCATGATACGATTTTTATGTTTTACTGACGGGGTGCATGCGTAGAGACAGAGAAGCACGATAAGTGCCGGCAGCGTTGATTTGATTACTTCTCGATTTTTCATCATCCTGATCTTTAGCAGATTCATGCATATACGGGCCCCAGGTTCCGGCAGGCCGGATAATCGGATCCTTCCGGATCCATGCCAAATGCCCCCCAGGCACTTGGTCTGAAAATCTGTTCTTCCTGCAGATTATGCATGCATACCGGGATTCGCAGCATGGATGCAAGGGTAAGCAGATCGGCCCCGATATGCCCGTAGGATATGGCTCCATGGTTTGCGCCCCAGTTGGCCATTACGGAATATACATCCCTGAAGGGCCCTTTGCCGTTTAACCTGGGTACAAACCATGTCGCGGGCCAGGTGGGATCGGTCCTCCTGTCCAGCACATGATGTACCCGCTCCGGCATTTCAATCGTCCAGCCTTCTGCCAGCTGCAGGACAGGGCCCAATCCTTTTGCAAGGTTCACCCTGCTCATGGTTACCGGCATCTGGCCGGCAGTCCTGAACTGGGAAGAAAATCCCCCTCCTCTGAAATATCCAAGATTTGCCGGACACCAGCGCATGTTTTCAAGGCATTTTTCTGCTTCTGCGGAAGTAATTTCCAAGAAGGGTTTCATCACAGGATTGCCCCTGGCATCTTTTTGCTGAGCGGTGGCATCCAGGGTGGCCGAACCCGAATTAATCAGATGGATGAATCCGTTGGCGGCAATCCCGGTCGGTTTTTCCCCGGTCACTCTTTTGACAGACTCCGGGTTCCAACAGGTCCGGACATCGGCAAAGATCTGGGCAGTGCCAGAAAGTAAGTGCCCGAAAAGCATTGCAACTGCATTCAGGCTGTCATTCTCGGTTGCAAAAACGAAGGCCTCCCGGATCCCGTTCCAGTCAAAGGATGAATTCAGGATTACCTCGGCAAAATCGCCATTGGGATAAAAATCAGTCCACTGGCGCTGACCCTGGAAACCGCCGGCAATTGCATTTCTGCCTTTTGCCTCTTTTCCAAATCCGATCTCCGTAAGTTTTTGATGACCGATCATAAGGTCACGGAAGATGGGGGTCATTTTCAAAACGATCTCCCACTCCCGGTCTTTTCGTTCACGGCCGGAGGGCTGATTATTCAGATCCTCTCCTTCCCGGCAATGCGTCTTTACCCATGCCAGGGCTCTCTTATACTTTTCCCGGACATCCTCAGGTATTGAATGATCGCCCGCGTCCTGGACATGCCTGCCGTAAATGCTGAAAGCCGGAAGTCCTTTCTGAGCATACCCGGCAAGTGCAGCTGCCAGGTAAACGGCTCCAGGTCTTTCGGTGCCGTTGAATCCCCAGATGACTTTGGGTGTAAGGGGGTCGGTATCCATGACTTCAGTGCCATAGCACCAACAAGGCGTCACGGTGAGCGAAACGCCCACTCCTGCTGCTTCGAACTGATCGGCACATCCTGCTGCATCAGCCACACAGCCAATCATAGTATCTGAAATAACACATTCAACCTTCTCTCCGGATGAAAACCGCATTTTTTTCTCGATGAGCCTTGCTGCTGCACGGGCGAGGTCCATCGTCTAGCCTTCCATTGATTCCCTGATACCACCTTCACGGCCGTCAATGACCGGGCCTATCCCTACTTTGGGTAACCGTCCGATTAATCTGTGTGCCATATGATAACTTTATTATATCCCAATGATCAGTTAATTTCAAGGTCATCCTTACCGGGCAAAGCCGGGAAGGTTGAATGGGGCTCGGTCTGGTACCAGAAAGCTACCGAAGAAATATCGTCCTGCAGCGGCAGGTAGCGGTGATCGCTCCTCCATCCCAGGGCCTGTATCGTAATTCTTAAATCTTTCTCAAATCTGACCGGATCAGGTATGTGCCAGCGATAGAGCCCGAATCTCATCTGGGACCGGTATTGACCGTCCGGTCTGATCACCTGGGGTAAACCCGAATACGCAGTCGTGAATTCCCGGTAACCGTATTCATCCCCCTGGTTGTTCTCCGGATCCCTGACATGGAAATTGTAAGAACCGCAGAAGTAATCCTCGGTACCCGTGCCGCAGATCGTCGGGAATTCCTTATCCCCGTCAATATAGAATTTGATCTCTCCTTCTCCCCACCAGCCATTGTTGTTAACGCCCCAGGCCATGTAGGTACCCACATACTGTCCTTTCCCCCTGATCCCATCGACGATTGTATATACATCCTTATAGGGCAGGGGATTGACCCTCCTGAACTGGGCATGAAAATAAGCAGCATCATCCGGAATATCGGTGAGGGTATAATCAATCTGATAAAAGAGCTTCACGGGCTTGTTATCGATATTGGTCATGGTGATCCTGCATTTCTTGCGGAACGGCATTACCCAGTAACAATTATATGCACTTCCCGGGTTGACGCAAACGGCCTGGGAGTTGACATGGGCATAATCACCCCAGCCGTTGGCAAAGAAATCCCCGATGGGACATTCGACAGACGGCGATGGCTCATCATCCCAGTATATCCTTATAATGCTGAACCTCCTGTTGCCCTTTGCTGTCATCCAGATGTGCTGGATGGCGCCGGGTCCCTCAATCTCCGCCATCACAAAAGTGGAATTCCCTTCTATGTAAACATAGGGATTCACTTTCCATCCCTGACCCAGATCGCGGGCGGCCTCGGCAGCGCTCCCTTCTTCCAGTGCAGCCATGCCCCCCTTACCTTTCTCACCGGTAAAATTCTCCGGGCTGATGGATCTGGTTTTGGCGTCAGAAAGCATGAAGAGGTTTCCCATATTCATGTGAAGCCCGTTGAACTCAGGCTGTGCGTTTGCAACCATCACGAACAAGGAAATCAGAGCCAGTAAAATCAAAAATCTTTTCATCATGCTGATATTTTATCTTATACATAAAACGAGTAACTTTCAATTTGTAAAATTCCAGGGAAAGATGGGCATCTTAATGCATTTACCGCAACGGCGGAATCCGGCATCGATTGTGGCCCCTCAACGTATTTGAACGCTCCCATTATTAACGGTTTCTCCCAGTACCAACTGAAGAGTTTCACCTGCATTTGCCTTTCCTTGTATGGATATTTGTTCAGTAAATGCGCCATCCACAAAAATTGCAGGTGCAGCAGGTCCGGAAAGATACAGTGCCTCGACATCGACGACTCCGGCATTGAAAAAGGCCAGAACCGGGGATTCTGCCGTTACCAGTTCCAGTGATTTCATGACAATTCGCCGGGCGTCCGCGCAAACCAGACCCTTTTCACTCTCCATGACCAGATCCTCCAGGTACATGTTTTCCAGGTTCATCTCGGGCAACCCCTGCAAATAAATGGCCTGTTTTGCTCCTTTGCATGTTATGTTCCGTATGTAAATATCCTTAAACTGCGGAGTTTCTTCCGTGACCTCGTGTAGCTCCTGGTAATTCTTCCCGACCCGGTTCCGGGCAAACAATTCATTTACCGAAAGGCCGCCGTAGTAGAGATTGAATGAGATGGCAATGGATTGTATGTCAATCATGTCAACATGGGAAATGTAGATCTTTTCCACCACACCTCCACGTCCTCGCCTGCTTTTAAAGCGCAAGCCCGCATCGGTACCGATAAAGGTGCAGTTTGAAACATGTACGTTCTTTACACCGCCCGACATTTCGCTCCCCACGGTCACCCCTCCGTGAGCATGAAAGACAACACAGTTTTTCACAATCAGATTCTCGGTGGGAATGCCCCTGTCACGCCCCTCCTGGTCTTTCCCCGACTTAATACAGATGGCATCATCCCCCACATCAAAGGTACAATTGTGAACCACGCTGTTTTTACATGATTCGATGTCAATGCCATCCCCGTTCTCTGAGTAATACGGGTTTCGCACATCAATGTTTCTGACCGTCAGGTTTTCGCACATCAGGGGATGAATGCACCATGCGGGCGAATTCTGGAATACCGGTCCATCCAGCAGGATGTTGTTAGAGTTTATCAGACTTACCATTACCGGGCGATAAAAATCCTTGGCCTCCAGGTAGTCCTTCAGGTTGTCCGAAGACCAGCCCCCACGTAAGGCCTTGCTACTCTCTCCTTTCCGGTAACTCTCCGAGGGATACCACTCCTTGCCGTTTTCGCTGACAACTCCTCCCGAATTCAACAGCTCCTCCCATTTACTGTCCGTTATCTTCTCTCTTTGCACCTTCCGCCAGGCTTCACCGGATCCATCATAAATCCCTTCTCCTGTGAAAGCAACATTCTCCAGGTTTCTGACCGTGATGGGGGACAGGCAGCGTGGTGCTTTCCTTCCTTCATAGTAGGATTCTATCAAAGGATACAGATTTTTGTTCTTGCTGAATATGACCAATGCGCCCTCTTCCGCATGCATATCGATGTTGCTTTTAAGTATGATGGGACCTGTCAGCCAGATTCCTCTTGGGATTATCACACGACCTCCCCCATGCTCGTTCACTTTCTGGATGGCCTTGCTGAAGGCCTCCGTATTGAGGGTCTGCCCGTCACTGACCGCTCCAAATTCCGTGATGGAAACGGTAAAGTCGGGGAACTCAGGCAATAGGATTGCCGGCATCTCAAATTCAATCCCTTCATAAATTTCATCATAGACATGAATTTCTTTTAACCTCTCACTGCAACCGGTCATCAACAGGATAGCAAATAGCCCGGATCTTTGAAATAGTGCGGTCATTTTTTTCATGGGGTTTTAAAAATTCGGATCTACAACACTTTGGTCAGAGCTTTAAATGTTATTAAACGTAACATTATCAGATTCGTGGCCTGATGTTATCTTCCCCAATGCGGGTCTTACAAGACCAAAGAAATGAGCAGATAACAAAGTAAGAAACCCAGAATGGTCAGTCCCATGATCAGGATGGTCATGACCCTAATTCTATGCTTTGGTTTCAATGGATATTCTCTAATTAGTACCTCTCAGAGGTAGTTAAACCATAATGGAACAGTAAATACCGGTAGAAAGGCCAATCGTATTAAAAGCCTTCTGTCTGTTATCCTGATTTTTCAAGTCAGTAATGAAATGGCCATCCCTTTACCACAGAGATGGCCATTTCTCATCCTGCTTGCATAATCAACTAAAACAGCTACTACTTAATTGATAACTTAGTGGTTAATCCCGCGTTGTTATAATTCGTTTTGATCTGAAGTATGTACATGCCAGGATCGAGATCTCCTAGGTAAAGCGAGAATTCATGTATGCCCGGAACATGGTATCCCAATTTCTCAACCCTGACTCTTTCTCCGATAACATTGTAAATGATCAGCTCAACATCGGTTCCTGAAACGATATCATACCTGACTGTAGTCATTTCGCTGACAGGATTGGGGTAGGTTGATACAAGTGGGACCATGTGCTGTATGCCTTCTTTCTTTTCGATGCCGAGAGGGGCCCAGTCTTCCGGGAGATCCCCCGATTTCAGGGCTGCAATCAGGACTTCTGCCTCTCCAGTATTGTTCCAGCTCTCCTTCATGGACGGGAACCAGTTCAAATCACCCAGCGGGTAATTGTTTACACCGCCTGTATATAATTCAGCATCCGTATACGACAGGTCCGGCAGCGGGGGCCAGTCTGCCTGAACCAGGTTGGTGGCGGTATTGGTCCTCCATATCGGTTGGGCAGAACCGCCGTTGGGATCTCCGGGTTTTGCGTTGGTTACGATAAAATCAATCCAATCAGGCACTATATCCTGGTTGTTCGCAAAATCAGGAGCCTTATCGTACCAGGTACCTTCATTGAAATAGGGATAAGCTGCGTCATCATTAAACATGGCCTGGGTCCGGCTGTTCATTTTAATCATCTGGCTGGCCCATTCCTCATTGATCGAGTCAGGGATTGGAGCCAAATCATCATTGAACATATCCGTGAAGCGGCTGTCCCACCAGGCATTGTTCTTATCCACCAGGATCTTCCGGTCGGCATCAGAAGCAACGGGATAGGTTCCGTACCAATAGCTATCGATCCAGGAAGATTCAAGTGTATCTACATTGATGATTCCCTTCGGCAGTTTGTCTTCATCTTCATAGAAGGGATAGAAACCAGGATAATCCGGTACCAAACCTGTATTCATAAAGATATTGTTTGTTACCACATGCTCTGCCTGTGAAAAAAATAGAAAGGGATTGTTAGTGGCATTCACAACCGTGTTGTGGTTAAAATATACAAAACTCGGTCCGACGTTCGGACGGGCGATCATGAAGTTTCCGGAATTCAGGATGGTATTGTTTTCGAACCAAACCGTATCCGCCGGCTCGTCCCCATCAACGATATTCCCTTTCTCCAGGCTTGCTTCGCGCCCTATGTTCATGATCAGGCAATCGGTCACCTTAATGGTAACATGGGCCGCAAAATTTGATAGCCAGGTCCAGTTGCTCAATTCAACCACACAATTCTTGAACTCGGTTCTGCAGTTGTCGGCTACAGCCCGGAACAATTGCCTGTCCTCCGTGTCGTTTATAACACCCAGGAGAAGATACTGATTCTCCATATAGAAGGTTCCGCCTCTCAGATTGTAAAAGCCCTTAAGAAAGGTTCCCGTAGGATCCAGGGATTTGAAATGCACCGGAGGCATATCGGTTCCCGGTGGAGCCACAATCCTTACATTTCCTACGGTAGCATCAATGACTGACGGGCGATCATAAATATAAGCCTGCCCCCGAAGGGTTTCATAGACCCGGTTGGGATTGGCCCGGTCTCCGTTCGCAAGTGTATCGCCCATTATTGCGTAGAACAGGGTATTCAAATAGCCCGGTGCCATACTCGAGGGTTTTACCACCACGGTGTCCCCTTTTTCCTCGAGGATCACATCGGACCATTGCTGGGGTATCGGTGCCTGTGCAAAGAGTTTACCCGCCAGGCATGCAATAGTCAGGATAAAACCAGCAAATTGTAAATTGTATCTCATTGTGTTAGTTATTAATTATTGATTTAAATGATTTCTTTGAACAGGGTTTAATCAGGTGTGTGAATGGGAACTTTTCCCGAACGGCCGGTTAAAATTGGCTTCGCAGTTAACATTTTCTTCGGTCTCCTTTTCGTTTGGGGCGATCCCCTGTGATTACCTGAGTGAATCGCTAAAAAAAAGTACCTCGCCCTGGAATTCTCATACCGGTTCTCATATTCTCCTCCTTTCTGTTCTCGTATGTTGTTTCGACGGACATGCCCTGTCCAGGCAATTCCGTAATCAAATTGTGGCCAGATTATTTTTTAAGCATTATTTTGTCAACCTGATTCCCAGTTGGAATTGTCTGCCGGAATACCTTGTCAATATGGTCGTTTCCCCTTTGTTCGGGTAGAACCTGTACTGGCTGTAAGGCACATTCGTAAAATTGATCGCATTGAAGAACACCTCCAGGGCGACTGTCTTGAGAGGGATACGCTGCTTCATCACAAAATCAAATTTGTACACATCGTTGGTGTAGGTGTTGTTTTCGACCCTTTCCGCAACATTGCTGATCACATTGCCCTGGAACCTGAATGACGCCCTGGCTGAAAATCCCTTATAGTCGTATCCCAGGGAAACATTGGCAATGTCATTGGCCTGATGCAGAAGCCGGTTTGTGTAAACCGTATCATTTTCAACCAGCTCAAAATAGGGGAAAGTGGGAATGAAATTGCTTTTGACCCTGTGCTGGGGGTAGTCTGTTTCCGACCACACATGGGTGTAATTTATATTAAAGACCAGCCCGTTAAAAGGAACCGGCAGGTAAATGAGATTGGATTGCCATTCGAGCTCCAGTCCTTTCAGATAGGCATCGTTGGGATTGTTGATATAGAAATCCATCGTACCCTGGGCCAGTGAGGGAAACTGTTCCGTGGGAATGGTGTTGATGATTGTAGTATCCGGGATGTTCGTGAGCAGTGTGGGTTGTGGATAGAACACGCCTTCGATGGTTTTGATAAAGCCCCCTATGGTCACCAGGCCCAGCTTCCGGGAGTAGAAGGTGAAATTGGCATCCAGATTCTTTGAAAGTGCCGGTGCGATATTGGGATTCCCGGCGCTGCTCCCTCCTCCGACCTGGTCATAATAGACTGAGGGTACGGCATAATTGTAATCGGGCCGGCTCAGGGTCTGGTTATAGGAAAAACGGATATTTAACCAGTCAGTGACCTTCAGGCGCGCATGCAAATGGGGAAGCAGGTTGCTGTGTGTGACAGGCCTGTTAATGGTATCCCGTATGTGATAGGAATTTTTCGACACGTTGGCGACCTCCATGGCTGAATAATTGTTGGTCAGGCTTTCATAACGTGCCCCCGCTATGATGATCAACCTGCTCCAGAGGTTAGCCTCCGCCATCAGGTAGCCTGCAAGAAGCCTTTCGCCCCCCCAGTAATCCTCCATCCATTGCATCTGCTGTACCTGCAGGGTTGAATAATCCATCAGATCCAGGGCCATGTGGTCCATGTAATCCACATTGAGCACGTAGGGCAGGTCATAGTACCCCTGATTGTTCAGGAAGCCTCCGTTGGTCTGATAGTTGTAATCCCGGAAAATTGGGAATGTCAGCTCATTCTCATAATCGTCGAACCCGACGGATGCCAGCCAATCAGCCATAGGGGCCTGGATGGGACCGGGTGTAATATCATCTCCATACCGCCCTGAGGATTTGTCGTACATACGTTCCATGCCCCTGTATTTCCCGCCTGCTTTGAGTTTGACGGATATTTGATCCGTTATTTTCAGAGGAGCCTCCAGGTTCAGATCCGCGATGACCTGGTCCTCCTTGTAAGTTTCCGGCTCCCAGGTAAAACTGTGGAGCCTCACATCCTTCCAGAAATCAGGCACTTCAGCATCGTAGACCTCCCAGGGTTCCATAACCAGCAACCTGGCATTAGATAAAGAATCCGGGATGAATGCACCTATGCTGGAATTGAAAGAGTAGTTATACTTAAACTCGGCTTCCCGGTCGATGGAGATATAGGATGCACTGGCATCCAGCTTAACGATTCCGATCTGCTGTTCGTAACGGAGTGAATTATTGAAAAGAAGGGTTTTGGACCCGGAGTGGTTCAGATTTATTCCCCGGCTGTAACGTACCGCGTTAATGTTATCTACATAGCTGAGGTTGTCAGGAGTGGAGTGGTTGAACATGTTGGAGAGGATCAATTTTCCCTTGGGCAGTTTAAGATCTAGGATCAGACTGCCCCCGAAGCTTTGGGAAGTGTTTACCTGATCCACGGCTCTTAATTCTGAGAAAATATACTCCGTTTCCGTCAGCGAGTTGTAGCTGATTGAGACCTGGTCATCACCCCCTTTGTACTTATCGTAATTAAAACTCATGGAGGCTCCGAACTTATTGTCAAAGAACCGGTTGCTTGCATCCACCCAGACTTTGAAGTCCCCCATGTATTTCTCCTGCTGGTTGTAAGTCCCCTGTGTCATTACATAATAATGAAGGCCTTCCTGCGCCTCACCCAGGGTCAGGTTCACCACCCCACCGATGGCATCCGCATCCATGTCGGGCGTCAGCGTTTTATACACCTCGATCCCGGAAAGCATATTTGCGGAGATCATATCAATGCTTGTGGCCCTGTTCTTGGCCTCGGTGGAGGGCATCTCAACCCCGTTGATCAGGATCTTGTTCATCTTTGGCTGGATGCCCCGGATCACGATCTGGGACCCATCCAGGTGTATACCCGGAAGCCGGCTGACGGCTTCCGCAGCATTCTGGTCGGGCAGCTCTTTGATACGTTCGGAAGAGACTACATTGACGATCTGGTTTGATTGAAGCTGCCGGTTCACCGCGGCGAGCTGTCCCCTGGCCTGCATGGTAACCACAACCTCTTTCCCCATAATGCTCGTAATGATAAGATTCACATTCAACTCTGTGATCTGCCCGTCTTCCACGGTAACCGTTTCCTCCCGGGTACCATAGCCTATATAGGAGATCTGAAGGGTATAGGTCCCGGCTTTTAGGACCAGTGTATATTCTCCGTTATAATCGGTAATCGTACCCGTTGTGGTCCCTTTGACAACAACGGCAGCCGATAGCAAGGGTTCATTGTCATCGCTTCCCGCGACCACTCCCTTGACAGTTCCCTGGCTGTAAAGTGACGCGGATGAGAAGAGAAGGATAAACAGAAAGCCTGTAAAACCCGAAATTCTCAACATTTCCCTGACGGTGGTTGGTATGCTTAGAATCATAGCTTTGGTTTTGTGGTAGAGTTCGGGATAAAAGTACTGTATAACAAATTACACATTGGTACTCATTCTTCCCAGAATGCATATACAGTTTTTCCAAAGCCACACCGTAAAGCAAAAATCACTTGTAAACAATCATTCTTTACGTATCTTACCTGCCGTCTTTTAAAAAGAATGTGTTTCGAAAACTCCGGCAATTGACATAAACACCGTGAAATGTTTAATATGATGAAATTAATCAGAAGGACAAGCAAAGTGGGAGACCTCAGAAAAAACAGCAGTGCCTTCGTAGCTGCTGCGGTTCTGTTAATGTTCCTCTCCCGCGCTGTTTCAGGCCAGCTTGAAGTATTTGATAAAAATCCCAACTATCTGATTTACAATGGAGAACCTATGTTTTTAATAGGATCCGGTGATGTAAACAACTTCTATTATGAACATCAACGGATAGATGAAACCTATCCTGATACCGTTAAATCTTACGGGGGAAATCACTTCTGGATGATGCTGGGATTCACCACACGCACTCCCTGGAGCTTTGCCAGCGATGCCCCCCAGACTGTTTACGAC
>Ga0307419_10000280_pt1 | contig 24773 bp, 16 predicted proteins | sample SalMarWE160230MG_2_FD_202512 | JGI IMG/M metagenome (GOLD analysis project Ga0307419, IMG submission 202512) | Salt marsh sediment microbial communities from the Plum Island Ecosystem LTER, Massachusetts, United States - WE1602-30 | ecosystem: Environmental > Aquatic > Marine > Intertidal zone... | reverse complement strand
GGTTCGTGCGGGTGACGCAGGCCGGCCTCGTGCCGCCCGACCGGGTGAAGCGCTGGATGATAGAGACCTTCGCGCTCGCCTTCCTGCCGGGGCTGTACCTGGCCTGGGTGGGCGGTTGGCCGCTGGTGGTGGTGGGGCTGGCGTCGATCGCGGCCGGCGTGGCGTATACGGGCGGTCCCTGGCCCCTGGCCTACCACGGCCTGGGCGAGCCCTTCGTGTTCGTGTTCTTCGGCCTCATCGCCGTCTCGGTCACCGAGTACGTGCAGACGCTGCGCTTCGACCCCTCCTCGCTGGTGGCGGGCTGCGGGGTCGGCGCGCTCACCACGGCCATCCTGGTGGTCAACAACCTCCGGGACATCCCCACGGACCGGGGGGCGGACAAGAAGACGCTGGCGGTGCGCTGGGGCGAGGCCGGCAGCCGGCTGGAGTTCGAGCTTCTCCTGCTGGTGGCGGTGGCCGCGCCGGTCGCGGGCGTGGCGCTGTTCGGCTGGCCGGTGGCTTCCCTCCTGGCCAGCCTGGCCGTGGCGAGCGCCGTTCCACCGCTCCGGACCGTGCTCGCCTTCGACGACCGCTCCGAGCTGAACCGGGCCCTGAGCCAGACCGGCCGAGCCCTCCTCGTGTACGGGGTGGTTCTCTCCGCGGGACTCATCTCCTAGCCCGGCGTCTCAGTCCTTGCCGGACTCGGCCAGGAGGGTCACGCGGGTCACGATGAGGTGCTCGAGGCGACCGGTGGACGTGCACCCGGTGGGGCTCGAGCTCAGGCCGTGCTGACGCGCCGTTCCCTGGACGATGGTGCTCACCACGCTGGACGTGCCGGAGGCGTCGGCGGGTCCGATCTGGGAGGCCACGGTCATGAGGACCTCGCCCTCGTCGGCCATCGATCCGGTGATGGTAGAGCCGCAGTCCAGGAAGAGCGACAGCCGGTCCTTCCCGAGGTGACGGGAGACCGTGAAGTTCTGGGTTCCCAGGACGCGCCGGTCGTCGTCCCGCACTTTCACCGGGATCGACAGCGCGTCGTAGACCTGGCCCATGTGCGACCATAGCTTCTCGGGCGGCTCGCCGACGGTGTCGGTGCGGGCCTCGGCGTCTCCGGACCTGCGGAAGTTGAAGGTCGACCCGGTGGTGTTGAGCTCGGCCACCGAGTTGCCACCGCTCGACACCTGGATCTGCCGGCTGCTGGCGCAGGCCGTGACGAGCGGAGCGGCGACCAGCGCCGCGGCGAGCAGGAGACCCGCCGCGCCGGAGCGGGCGGTTCGCGGGTCGCGAGGACCCGGGATTCGATGGACGAAGCGTGGGGTCATGCTCTGCCCTCGGTCGCAACGTGGATTCCGAAAAAAAACAGTCTATCCCCAGCCGAACACTAGGATGTCCGAAGCCCCGAGACAACGGCCGCAGGATCCCCTGGCCAGGGCGGCGCGCCGATGGCCGCGGGCCGTGGCGCTGGAGGATCGTAGGGCCGCGCGGAGCTACGCCGAGCTGAACGCGGCGGCGGGCCGGCTGGCGGACCTGCTCGCCTCGCTCTCCCTCGCTCCCCTCGACGGAGGAGCACTCGCCGACGGGTCGCTCGCCGGGCCGGCCGCGGCGTTCCTGCTCGGCCGCGGCCCCGCGGCCGTCGTGTGCCTGCACGCCATACCCCGGGCCGGGGCGGCGGCCCTACCGCTCCATCCGGAATGGACGGATCCGGAGCTCCGCGAGTACCTGGCGAGGCTCGGGCCCGCCGTCCTCGTGTGCGACACGTCCACCCGGGACCGGGCCGGGGCCTTGGCGCCGCCGCGCGCGGCCCTGGTCGAGCTGTCCCACCGCTGGCCTCCGGTCGCGGTCGGTGTGCCGGGGGGCGGCTCGGCCGATGCCTCCGGCCTCGATCCGCGCTCCGGGGGCGAGCGCGAAGAGTCCCCCGGAGCCCCGATCCACACGATCCTGGCCAGCTCCGGGTCCTCGGGCCGACCCAAGGCCGTCGCGCTCGGGCCGTCCCATCACCTGGCCTGCGCGCGCGCCACCGTGCGGCGCATGCTGCTCGGACCGTCCGACCGGTGGCTGGCTTCCCTGTCGCCGGCGCACGTGGGCGGCGTGGCCCTGGTCATGCGGGCGGCGTGGACCGGCGCGCGCCTGGTTCTTAGGGACGGCTTCGACTCCGGCGAGGTCGCCGCGCTCGCCGACGCCGGCCGGATCACGCATGCGTCCCTCGTCCCCACCATGCTCGGCCGGCTGCTCGAGGCGCGCGGGCCGCGGCGGGCTCCCCTCGCCCTGCGAGGCCTGCTGCTGGGCGGGGACGCGGCCATCCCCGGGCAGGTGGAGGCCGCGCTCGAGCTCGACTATCCGCTCTTCCCCACCTACGGCCTCACCGAGGCGGCCTCGCAGGTGGCCACGGCCCGGCCCGAGGAGGCGCGGCGCTTTCCCGGCACGGTGGGCCGGCCGCTCGCCGGCACGGAGGTGCGGATCGGTGAGGACTCCGAGATCCTGGTCCGGGGCCCGACCGTGATGGCGGGTTACGTGCTGGGGCCCGCCGCGGATGGCGGCGGAGCCGCATCGGTCTCCCCGGACCGCGAGGGCCCGGTCGGGCCCTCGCCCTTCACCGACGGCTGGCTGCGGACGGGCGATGCCGGCCGGCTGGACGAGGAGGGGCGCCTGTGGGTCACCGGACGCCTGTCGAGCCGCATCATCTCGGGGGGCGTGACGGTCGATCCCTCGGAGGTGGAGGCGGTGCTGTGCGGCCATCCCCGGGTGCTCGAGGCCGCGGTCGTCGGGCTCCCGGACGCCGAGTGGGGCGAGCGGGTGGCCGCGGTCGTCGTGCCCGGTAGCCCGGGAGCGCTGGAGGCCGGCGACCCGGACCGACTCGAGGAGGCGCTCGACGCCTTCTGCCGGGAGCGGCTGGCGCCGGCCAAGCGGCCGAGGCGCCTGCGGGCGGTGGCGGCGCTCCCCCGCGTGGCCAACGGCAAGGTGGACCGGGCGGCCGTGCGGGCCCTGCTCGCCTGATACGACCGGCGTCCCGGCCGGGCGTCCCGGCCCGGTGCGGAGGGCCGGGGACGGGCGGAGGGACCGGCGCCGGGGGATCTGGCGCGGTGACGGGTGGGTACCGATACTGGATCTGTCCCGCATCGCAGGGGGAAGTCCGCCATGTCCGCCACCCACCTCAGGCTCCTCGGCGGGGTCCATCTCTCGGTGAGAGAGGACGGCCGCGAGCGGCTCGTGCCCATGCCCCCGAAGCCGACCGCGCTCCTGGCCTTTCTGGCCGTGGCGGGAGCCGACGGCCGCGCGCTCCGCCGCGACACCCTCCTGGCCCTGTTCTGGCCCGAGCTCCCCGAGGCCAGGGCGCGGGCGGCCCTGCGACAGGTGCTGTTCCGCCTTCGCCGGATCCTGGGCGGAGAGGTCCTTCGCACCGACCGGGAGAGCGTTGCGCTGGCTCCCGGCGCCGTCTGCTGCGACGCCGTGGCCTTCGAGCGGGAGCTCGAGGCCGGCTCGCCGGTCTCGGCCCTGGAGCTCTACCGGGGGGAGCTGCTCGACGGGTTCTACGTCGATGGCATGTCCAGGGAGCTCGAGGACTGGATGGAGCGGGAGCGCGAGCGGCTGAAGCAGCTCGCGGTGCGCGCCATGTGGACGGTCGCGGACGAGGCCGACCGCGGCGGCGATCCGGCCGCGGCGACGGACTGGGCTCGCCGGGCCGTGTCCCTCGAGTCACACGACGAAGTCGCGGTCCGACGTCTCATCGCCCTCCTCGACCGGCGCGGAGATCGCGCCGGCGCCCTGCACGCCGCCGACGACCTGGCGCGCCGAATGGCCGAGGCATACGGATCGGGGCCGTCCAGGGAGACGCGGGAGATGGTGGCCGCGATCCGGGCTCGCCAGGCGATCCTGGACTCGAATGGGCCAGCGGAGACCGGCGGGGCGGCGGAGGTGGCGCCACCCGGGCCGGTGCCCGGGGCTGCTCCCGGGCCCGCGGCCGATGTGCGTTCTGAGCCTTCGGAACGGAAGGCGATGAGGCCCGGCGCGTCGGTGCCGGAGGCCACGGAGCCCGGTCGCGGGAGTCCGGCGGTCGGCGGCGCGAGTCTGGCGCGCCGCCTGCGCTGGTGGCCCGGCTCGCCGCGCGGGGCGGTTCTGCCCGCCGCCGGGGTGTTGGCCATGCTGGCGGTGCTCGTGGTGGGCGAGTTGCTGGCTCCCAGCGGCGGGCCGGACGGGAGTTCGGCCGCTTCCCGGCGGGCCGAGGCCGCGTCGCCCACGGCGACGATCGCTTCGCCGGTCGCGCGCCGCCTGTACGAGGAGGGACTCGGGCGCTATTACGCCGGTGACGAGCGCGAGGCCGCGAGACTCCTCCAGGCCGCCCTGACCGAGGACGCCGCCTGCGCGATGTGCGCCTACTACGCCTTCCTGGCCGATTCCCGCTTCGATGACACGGCGGCGGTGCGCATGCTCCGCGCCGCCATGGACCTCGCCCCGTCCGTCTCGGAGCCCGAGCGCCTCCTGATCCGTTTCGGCTGGGCGGATGCCACGAACAGTCCCGATCGCCTGGCCGTCGCGGAATCTCTCGCGACGCGGTTGCCTGCGTGGCCCGAGGCCCAGCTCGCGGTCGGCGAGGCCCTGTGGATGGACGGCGACTACCTCGGCGCGGTTCCCCATCTTCGTGCCGTCCTTTCGAGCCGGCCCGACGGGACCCACGCGGCGGGCGGTGAATGTCCCGTGTGCACCGCCGAGTGGCTCCTGGTGAACACCTACAAGTCCGCCGACTCGATGCCGGCGGCCGTGCGGGTCGCCCGCGGCTGGGTGCGCGTGAGCCCGCGCTCCCGCAGCGCCTGGCTGGAGCTCGCCAACGCGCTCGCGGGCTCCGACAGGCTCGACGAGGCGCGGGCGGCTCTGGACAGCAGCACGGCGTACGCGGCCGATGAGCACGACGATCCCATCGGGCGCGCGCAGATCGAGATCCGGGCGGGGAACTTCGCCGTGGCGGACCGCCTGCTCCAGACGCTGGCGCTGACCGGCCAGGCCAACAGCCGCGAGGACGCGCTCTGGTGGCTCGTGATCAGCCTCCGCGAGCAGGGTCGTCTGCGGGAAGCGCTCGCCGTGGCGCGGGGTCCGCTGGTGGCCGTCGAGAGTGGCTCGACGCTGGGGGGCGGAGCCGCCCTCGTGGCCCGGGGCCAGGTGCTCTTCGAGCTGGGCCGCTACCGGGAGGCGGCGCAGCTGTTCGAGGCGCAGGCACGGCCCAAGCCCGGTTCGGGACCGGCGGGCGTAGGCAACCTCGCTCGCCGCCGGACCTGGTTCCTGACCCAGGCCGGCTCGGCGCTCGCCGCGGTGGGCGATACGGCGGAGCTCGCCGCGCTCGCCGACACGGTACGCACGTGGGGGCTGCGGAGCGGACTCGGGCGCGACCGCCACCTGCACGAATACCTGCGCGGTCTCCTGTGGCTGGCGCGCGGGCGACCGAACGAGGCCGTGGCCGCGTTCCGTCGGGCCGTGGTCTCGGAGACGGAGGGCTTTTCCCGGCTGGACCTCCAGCTGGCCAGGACGCTCGTCGGGCTGGGCAGGCCCGACGAAGCCGTCTCCGTGCTCCGGCACGCGCTGAGCGGCTCCATCGAGGGTGGCAACTACTACGCGACGCGGACCGAGCTCCAGGAGCTGCTGGCCCGGGCCTACGACGCGGCCGCCGAGCCGGACAGCGCGGCGGCCTATTACGACCGGGTGGCGCGGGCCTGGCGCTCGGCGGATCCGCGCTTGCGGTCGAGAGCGGCGCGTGACCGGGCTGTCATCTCCCTGAGCCGAAGGAACCTGGCCTCTCGGCGCTGATCCCCCGCGCCCCGCCCCCCACCCGCAGACCCGCCCCGGTGACGGACCTGTAACGCTCGCCTCCTAGCTTTCCCATGAATTGTCACGGGGGTGCACCCCGGCCACCAGGCAGCGGTGGACCGAGCCGGTCGCGCTCGCCGTGCCGGCCGGGATGTCCCGGCACCGCGGGAGGACGAGGAATGCTCGATCGAGGCAGCCGGATACGAAGCGGAGCCGTCACCCTGAGCCTCGTGTGTCTCCTGACCGCAGCGTGCGGCCGCGCGGCGCCCTCACGGGCGGTGAATACCTCCGGGATGAAGACTTCCGCGACGAGCTCGGGCTCGCAGGCGCCGCCGATCTCCGAGTCGAGCACGGACGAGTACGACTACGACGATCCATGCTCCCTGCTCGAGCCCTCGGAGGTCGAGGCCGTCCTGGGGTCCAAGCTGGCTGTCGCGCCCTTCCGCTCGGGCGGGGACCCCGACTCACCGACCGCGGACGGGGACCACTGCATCTACGAGACGGCCGACTTTCACGTCATCTCCATGAGCGTCGATTTCACCGGCGGCGCCGAGGCGTTCGGGATGGCGAACTTCGGCAAGAAGCTCCTGGGCTCGGCGCCCGACGCGCAGCTCAAGCAGGCCTTCAAGCTCCAGGATGGCACCGAGCTCACCGGCGAGTGGGACGAGGCCACCCTGATGCCGATGAACTGCTGTGACTTCCTGGCGCTGCGCGGCGACCAGATGATCGACATCGATTTCACGGCCACCGACCTGACGCTGCCGCAGGCGGCCGGCCTCGTCGACGCCGCGTTCAAGCGGATCGACCGGCCGCTCAAGATCGACGGCGGCGCTCACGTGGAAGAGGCGGCGGCGCTCGCCGGGACGCGGCCGCGACCGGTCGATCCCTGCTCGGTGCTCACTCGCGCCGAGGTCGAGGCCATACTCGGGCCGCTCCTGTCCGATCCCAAGCCCAACGGGACCGACGAGTGCGACTACCAGGTGCCGTCACAGGGCCCGCCGGCGATCTACAGCCTCTTCTATTGGTGGCGCGGCGGCTACGCGGAATACCGCTCCAAGGCGCACGTCGCGGGCATCGCGTCGGACGCGCTCACGCAGCGGGTCAAGTGGAAGCAGAACGACACCGTCTACCAGCAGACGATTCGCGTGGACATGGCGCAGGCGGTATCCGACACTGGCGCCTGGGAGTGGGCCGGAGTCATCGGGTTCAACTTCGAGGCGGTGAAGCGGGATGTGCTGATCGAGGCCGGCATCCCCATGGGGACCGATCAGCACAAGGCCGCTCGGCTGGCCTCGGCCGCCTTGCGGAAGCTGTGAGAAGAGGAAGGTCCGGACCCGCCGTGGCGCGCTGAGGCGACGCGGCGCTCGGAGAACCCACACGGAGGTCGACATGAAGTCTCTAGCCATCGCAGCGCTCGCCCTGGCCTTCGTCAGCGCGGGCGTCGCCGCCCAGCAGCAGGCCAAGACGGTCGCTACGGCCCAGGGGGTCGTGATCCAGATGACGCACCGAGACCTGCCGTCGGGGAAGCCGACCCCGAGCGGAACGATCTACATCCAGGGCGGCATGATGCGCGAGGACGAGATGGACGAGCGGGGGCACATCAACAGCTTCTCCATCGTCCGGGACGGCGCGATCTGGGACGTCGACACCCAGGCCCGGACCTACAAGAAGATCGACAAGGCGTCCATGCAGCAGGCGATGGCGCAGGTGAACGCCATGATGGAGGGGATGAAGGCGCAGATGGCCAACATGCCCCCCGCGCGCCGCGCCATGATGCAGCAGATGATCGACCGCTTCCAGGGGAACGCGGCGACCGCGGCGACGCCCCCGGTGACCTACGTCGATGGGGGCAAGGACGAGACGAGCGGCTCGTATACATGCCACATCTGGGAGATGCGGGTGGGGGACAAGGTCGAGATGCAGTACTGCGTGGTACCGTGGAGCTCAGTCCCAGGCGGGGACCAGGCGGAGGCCGCCTGGACGCAGATGTCGGCGATGATGAAGGACATGATGTCCACGGTCACCTTCCCGGGCATCGCCAAGATGATGAACGAGCGCGCCAAGGCCTTCTCCGACCCGCACGGCTTCCCGGTCCTGACGCGTGAGATGGAGAACGGCCAGCCGCTGAACGAGGACGCGGTGACCAGCATCCAGAAGCAGTCCATTTCGGCCGACCGCTTCGAGATCCCCAAGGGCTTCAAGGAGGAACCGCTGACGAACGGGATGAGCCCCATGGGAGGCATGGGCGGTCCGGGCGGCCACTAGGGCGGTCGCGGGTCGGACTCGATGAGGCGCTGGCGGATTTCGGGGCCGGGGTACGCCCGGCTGGGAAAGGATCGCACCATGAGCGTCGGGTCGCGGCACCTTGCAGCGTTCCTCGCCCTGGCTCTCGCCGGGGCGCTCGCGACCGGCTGCGGGAAGGGCGAGAAGAAGGCGCCCGGAGGAGGATCTTCCCGGGGTGCGCCCGCGGCGGGCTCCGAGCAGGGCCCGACTCCTCCCCCCGGTGCGACCCTGGCCATCGCCGGCCAGATGTTCGATGGCAGCGACCCGGCTGCCATCCGCGCCTACCTGAAGTCCGTCACCGAGGTCAAGCCCAAGAGGTTCGACGTGAAGTGGAATCCCGCCACCGTGGCCGTCGACCGCGAAGCGGCCATGCGCTCCCTTCAGGCCATCAGCCAGGATGGCTCCGAATACACGTTCACGGCCTCGGAGCCCGCGATCGCAGCGCTCAAGCCGGGCAGCATCCTGTGGATCTGGGACATCGCCATCCGCAGGGTCGACAGCCTGGCGACGGCGGACGGCACCACGCTCGTGCGCACGAGCCCGGTACCGCTCTCGGAAGCGCTGACCGAGGCGCACATCGAGTTCGAGGCGCCCATCGACCTCCGGAACAGCTTCATGGCGTATAGGCCCCATCTGCTGCCCGAACCCGCGAGCCACGTCTCTCGAGCCTCGAGTCCGCCGGGTCCGGTGATGTTCGCGATGGCACGGGGTCCGGCCGGTGCCGGGAGCGCGGTCGACGGTTACGGCTACCGGGCGCGCGTCGACTCGCCGGCCCCCGACGAGAACCCTCCGCACGAAGGCAGCCCCCCGGGCGCGGAGAAGACCGGCGAGGACGACTGGGGTCAGGGCGTCGCCATGAGCAACCTGTTCGCCGGCAAGGTCAAGGGATACGAGTACGCCCTGCTGTACGCCTCGCGGAACACGGGCGCGACTCTCACGCTGGAAGCCAAGAAGGAGGACGAGGGGGCCGACCTGGGCCAGGTGAGGGAGACCAACGAGCAGGTTCGGGAAAAGTTCCAGGAGGCGATGCAGGAGACGGCCGAGCTCGACGCCAAGGTGCACGAGGCCGACGACGAGCTCTTCGAGGCCAAGAGCGAGAGCTTCAAGGAGCAGACGGAGCTCCAGAGCCTCACGCAGGAGTACCAGGAGGAGATGAAGAAGCTCAAAGCCGAGAACCTCCCCAAAGATCCGAATCAGCTGATGAGCACCGAGGAGGCGAAGGCGACCGCCAAGTTCACGAAGGAGCAGGCCGAGCTGGAGGAGAAGATCCAGGAGGCGGCCAAGAAGACCTCCGCGGCGCAGCAGGCCAAGGACGAGGCGCTGGCGGCCAGGAAGAAGATCAGCTTCGATCTCCTCAAGAACGTGAAGTGGATGAGCCTGGCGGAGTTCGCCACTTCGAACCTCGACGTGCGCTTCCGCTCGTCGGTCGACCTGGATGACTTCGTCCTGGACGACATGATGGACATGTCGAACGGGAAGCTGGACCAGTACCAGGGCCTGTTCAAAGACCTGAAAGGAGACGTCAAGGCGTCCATCGTCGCCCGCTGGGGCCAGAAGGGCAACGGCACCACGAAAGTTCCCGTCATGCACCTTCCGATCGCGTTCTACATACCCATCCCCGTGGGGGGGATACCGTTCATGGTGCAGCTCGCCGCCGACTTCAACGTGAACGTGTTCCTGACTGGCGCGAAGGCGGCCCTGAAGCTGGACGGGAAGCTCGCCTTCAGCGGCTCCGCGGGCCTGAGCGCGACCGGCTCGGCCAGCACGTCGATCGGGAACGGGTCGGCGGGCAAGCCCGAGGTCACGTCCTACGAGGGCAACAGCCTGGGCGTATCGGGCGTCGTGTGGGGCCTCCAGCTGCCCCGTCTCGGCGTGGGCCTGGGGATGGTGGGCTTCTACTCGGTGGCGTACGTCGACCAGGTGACGGTGTTCACGATGACGAACGGTGCGGCGGTCGCGAGCCCCCTCGGTCTCCCGCCGTGCAAGCGAGTGACGCTGGACTCGTACGGTCACGTCGGGATCGAGACCCAGGTGCCGCAGATCCCGTTCGTGCCGTTCCTATCGACCGTCGCATCGGCCAAGTTGAGCCCTTCGAAGCAGATATGGCACACCGACTTCCTGAAGACCGATCCTCCGATCAAGGCATGCGAGATCTGACCGTGCCCCGGCGTGGACCGCCGAATCCGGCGAGACGACGCGGCGCCCGGATGCTCGGGCGGCGGGTGGGCCCCCGGTCGCGGTTCGCGACGCTGGGGGCGGTGGCCTGCGTGACGCTGGCTCCGGGCGCCGCCCCGGCCATCGCGCAGGCCTCGACCATCAAGCCCGTGCAGGGCCTCGTCATCACGACGGCGGACTTCTACGGCCTCGTGGGCACGGACGTCAACTACGACGTCCTCGACATGGAGAACCACCTCAAGGTCATGAGCGTCACGCCGGAGGTGACCACCTTCGAGCTGCACCTGGGTGCGCCCACGAACCAGGTCGCGAACGACAAGATCGGCCGGTTCACGATCACCCGGGACGTGCGGAGGGTGGATCTCGACTCGGCCCTGCGGCTGTCCCTGTTCTGGAGCAGCGACGACCCGAGGCTGCTTCCCGGCCAGACCTTCGGCGAGCTCTCGAGCGCGGGGCTGAAGACACTGGACTCCACGGGTCAGCTCCCGCTGGTGCTGGGCACCTCCACGATCGACAAGACCATGGGCGCGTTCGCGAGCGCCCTGGGGTCGGCCCCGAGCCCCGCGGAGCCCAAGGGCCAGTCCGGAGCCGCCGTGACTCCCCGCAACCTGTCGTCGATGTTCGCGCTGCTCGGATACCAGCGTCGCTACTACCGCGGGACGCTCCACCGGGTCGAGCCCGGCACGGTGCCGTTCCCCGTGCTCCTGGACGGACTGCGTACGACGCTGCCGGCGGTCCACGCGGCCGGGGACTTCAGGTTCGGGACCGAGCCGACGGAGCACGTCGAGTTCTGGTGGCTCGACGATCCCGCTTTCCCGCTGACGCTGAAGTGGACCCACCAGGATAGGTATTCGGTGGTCATCCGGATCGACCGGCCATCGAGCACGGCCGACGAGGCGGCCAGGTTGGGCACCGACCTGGCCGGGAAGAGCTGCCGTGTGGAGCTGCACGGCGTGTACTTCGCCACGGGGAGCGCCGAGATCATGCCTGAGTCTGCGCCGGCGCTGAAGGCGGTCGCGGCGCTCATCAAGGCGCACCCCGACTGGAAGCTCACGGTGGAGGGCCACACCGACAGCATCGGGTCGGCCGCCTACAACCAGGACCTCTCCGAGCGGCGCGCCCGGGCGGTGCGCACGGCCCTGGTATCGCAGTACGACGTTGCCGCCGCCACGCTCTCCTCGAAGGGATACGGCTTCACCCGGCCGGTGGAGTCCAACGCCACGATCGAAGGGCGGGCCCACAACCGACGCGTGGAACTCTCCAGGGACTGTGCGGCGGAAGGCGGGGCCGGGAGGAACGGGGGGGCCCGCTCGATACCGGGGTTCCCACAGGAAGCCCATCACGGAGATTCTCCATGAGGATCCGACATCACACGCTTTGCCTGCTGATCCTGGCGCCGCTTGGCTCCGCCATGGCGCAGGACACGACGACGGTGAGCAGCAGCCAGATCTGTCTCGCGCCCACCAGCGTCGAGAGCACCGTCGGCAACGCGGCCGCCGCCACTACCGCCGTGCAGGAGCTGTTCACGAGCTATCTCACGGGTCCGAGCCTCGGCGTGAAGCCGCTCACCGCCCGGCTCGAGTCGCAGGTCCGCGAGGAAGCGAAGGCCGATGGCTGCCCCTACCTGCTGCTGAGCGCGGTGAAGCACGTGCGCAAGACCAGCGGCGGCGGCTTCCTGCACCAGGTGGTCGGCAGCGCCGCACAGCAGGGCGCATGGTCGGCCGCCGGGGCCGTGAGCGGTTCCGAGGCCGGCCGAATCGCGGCCACAGCGGCCGCGGAGGCGGTGAGCGAGGCCGCCTCGGCCTACGCCAGCTCGGTCAAGGTGAAGGACGAGGTGTCCCTGACGTACCGTCTGGAGGCGAGCGACGGGCGAGCACTCGTGGACAAGAGCGACAAGCGGAAGGCGAAGTCCGATGGCGAGGACCTGCTCACGCCGCTGGTCCAGGAGGCTTCCAAAGCCGTCGCCGCGGCCGTGACGAAGGGCGCCGGGACGCCCTAGCGGAGCGCTCCGGGATTCGACGGCGACCGGGTCTTCCGATCGAGACGGGGCTCGAGCTCCCCGTCTGACCGTCCCCCACACCGGCTTTCGGCATTCGCCCGCGCCGCTCACCCGCCGCCGCTCCCTCCCCCCGATGCGGACCTAGGCCTCGCCTCCACGGTAGATTACCATCAGCGGCCGACCCCGCCCCGGAAGCTCCCGGGCCGTGGCGGCGTGGACATACAGAGGCAGGCGAGGGGCAGGCTTGAGCGAACAGAGCGGACGCGCCCGGACCGGGGTCCGGGCCGACGGATACAACGCGGGCTACGCGGAGCAGCTCTACGAGCGGTCGCTCCGGGACCGGGGACTCATCCCGCCGTCGCTGGCCGACTGGATGGCGGACGGTGGCGCCGGCGCCGCGGGCGCGCCGGTGGCCCCCGCCGTGGCGGCACCGGTGCCCGCCCCGGTGTCCGCCGAGCAGCTCCGGAACGCCGCCCGGGCCGCCGCCCTCGTGGAGGCGTACCGCGAGCTCGGCCACTTCGCCGCCCACCTCGACCCCCTCGGCTCGGAGCCGGGCGGTCATCCGATGCTCGAGCCCGCCTTCCACGGCCTCGAGCGCGGGGACCTGGAGGCGCTCCCCTCGGCGGCGCTGGGTCTGGAGCACTTCGGACGCACCGCGGCCGAAGTCATCGACCGCCTGCGCGACATCTACTGCGGACCGATCGGCTACGAGCTGGGTCACGTCGAGAACCCCGCCGAGCGCGACTGGCTGGTGGACTACATCGAGTCGGGTCGCCACCGGGTCGAGCTCTCGGCCGGGGAGGCGACGGCGCTCCTCGAGCGGCTCACCGAGGTCGAGGGACTCGAGCGCTTCCTGCAGCGCGCCTACCTGGGCAAGAAGCGCTTCTCGATCGAGGGCCTCGACATGATGGTCCCGATGCTGGACGAGGCGCTGCGCCGCGGCGCGGCCACCGGCACGCGCGAGGTGCTGCTCGGCATGTCGCACCGGGGCCGGCTCAACGTCCTGGCCCACATCATCGGCCGCCCGTACGAGGCCATCATCGCCGAGTTCGAGGACCAGGCCGGCGAAGGGGTGGCGCGCATGGTCCCGGAGGACGGGACGGGCGACGTGAAGTACCACCTGGGCGCGGCGGGCGTGGCGCAAACCTCCGCGGGGGCCCTGGACGTCACGATGGCGCCCAACCCGAGCCACCTCGAGCACGTGGACCCCGTGGTCGAGGGGATGGCGCGGGCCGCCCGCGACCTGCGCCGCCGCGGCGAGCGCGGGACGGACGCGGGGGGCGGCGCCGGCGAGGGTGCCTCCGCGGACGGCGCGGTCGGCCCCGACGCCCAGCCCGTCCTTCCCATCCTCATCCACGGCGACGCCGCCTTCATGGGCGAGGGCGTGGCCGCGGAGACGCTGAACCTGTGCCGGCTGGCCGGCTACGAGACGGGCGGTACGCTGCACATCATCGCCGACAACCAGCTCGGCTTCACGACCGACCCCCGCGACGGCCGCTCGACGCGCTACGCCAGCGACATCGCGATCGGCTTCCGGATCCCGGTGATCCACGTGAACGCGGACCGGCCCGAGGCGTGTCTGGCCGCGGCCCGGCTCGCGTTCGAGTACCGGCACGAGTTCGGCCAGGACATCATGATCGACCTGGTGGGCTACCGCCGGCACGGGCACAACGAGGGCGACGAGCCGGGCTATACGCAGCCGGCCATGTACGCCGCCATCGAGGACCACCCCACCGTGCGCTCGCTGTGGGCCCGGAAGCTGGCCGCGGACGGGACCGTCTCCGGGGAGGAGGCCTCCTCCATGGAGGACCGTGTGGCCGAACGGCTGCAGGCGGCGCGGGAGCGGGTCCAGGCCGCGGAGGAGTCCGGAGACGGCCGGAGAGCGGCGGAGAACGCCGGAGAGGAGGCCGGCGAGGAGACTGGGGCCGAGAACGCCGGCCCGCGGCCGTCGGCGGCCGAGCGCGCCCTCCGGACCGGGCTCACCGCTCTCGACGACGCGTCGGCCGTGGACACGGCCGTGTCGGAGGACCGTCTCCAGGAGCTGGACCGGGGACTCCACAGCTGGCCCGACGACTTCGAGCTGTTCCGAAAGCTGGGGCGGCAGCTGGAGAAGCGGAGGAAGGCCCTGGTGGAAGGCGAGCCGGTGGACTGGGCGCACGCGGAGGCGCTGGCCCTGGCCACCCTGGTCACCGACGGCGTGCCGGTGCGTCTCAGCGGGGAGGACACCGAGCGCGGCACGTTCAGCCAGCGCCACCTGGTCCTGCACGCGGCCGATGGCTCCCGCACCTGGATTCCCCTCGAGCACCTCTCGGCGGACCAGGCGGAGTTCGAGGTGTGGAACAGCCCGCTCTCGGAGGTCGCGGCGCTGGGCTTCGAGTACGGCTACAGCACGGTCGCGACCGAGGCCCTGACCCTGTGGGAGGCCCAGTTCGGGGACTTCGCCAACGTGGGCCAGGCGGTGATCGACCAGTTCATCGCCGCCGGGCGCTCCAAGTGGGGCCAGGAGTCGCGGCTGGGACTCCTCCTGCCGCACGGCTACGAGGGCCAGGGGCCCGAGCACTCGAGCGCGCGGCTGGAGCGCTTCCTCCAGCTGGCCGGGAACGGCAACCTCAGGGTCACCTACCCGACGACGCCGGCGCAGTATTTCCACCTTCTCCGCCTGCAGGCGATCCGGCCGGCCCGCCGGCCTCTGGTGGTCATGACGCCCAAGAGCCTGCTCCGACACCCCCGGGCGCGCTCGCCCCTGGCCGAGCTCACGGGCGGCCGGTTCCGGCCCGTGCTCGGGGAGCCCGGCGCTCTCGCCGGCGAGGTCCCAACGGGCGAGAACGAGGGGACCGCGGGTGGGGCGCCGGCGTCGAGCCGCCTCCTCCTGTGCTCGGGGAAGGTCTACTACGATCTGTCGGGATCGGACGACCGGCGGGAGGCCGCCGATCGCGACGGCGCGCCCACGCGCATCCTTCGCCTGGAGGAGCTGTACCCGTTCCCGGCGGAGGATCTGCGGGAGGCCATCGAGGGCCACGGTGGGCTCGAGGAGGTGGTTTGGGTCCAGGAAGAGCCCGCGAACATGGGCGCGTGGAGCTTCGTCCGGCCGCGCCTCGAGGCGCTCCTACCCGGCGGGGTACGTCTCCGCTACGTGGGGCGGCCCGACATGGCGAGCCCGGCCGAGGGCTACCACGCGGCCCACGAGCGGGAGCAGCGCCGCATCGTGCGCGGCGCCTTCGGGCTGGAGGACGGCGACGCCGGCTGACGCCCGCCGCGGGGGAGGGAGCCGGCGGGAGGTCCGACGCGCGACCGGCGCCGGGCTCTCCCGCCCCGCGCCGCTTCTCCCGGGAGCGCTCGCGGTCCTGCTCGCGGCCTGCGTGCTCCTCGGGCCCTCCCCGGCCCGCGCGCAGCTCCGCCGCGATCCCGCCGTCCCGCACGCGTCGAACGGGCACGCGGGCGACCTTCTCCTCGGCGCGGGTTTCGGCTACCAGGTCGACCGCCGCTTCCCGCTCTCCGGCCTGCGCGGGAATCTCGTGCGGCTCGGGACCCTGTCCGTCGCCTACGCCGTGGCCGACGGCGTGCTTCTCGAGGTGCGTGGGGACGCGTGGCGCGTCCTTCACGTGCGCCAGCGCGGACCCTCGCACGTGCCGCTCGATCCGGGCGTGTCCGACGGCACGACGGCCGATGTGGACGACTTCCGGCTGGCCACGGTGGCCCGGCTCCTCGGGGGTGAGCGCGGGCCCTCGGCCGGGATCGACGTGGCCGTCAAGCTCCCCAACAGCAAGCAGGCGCGCGGGATCGGCCTCAACACCACCGACTTCGAGGGGAGCGTGTTCGGGAGCTGGGGAGGGGAGCGGCTCCGGGTCACGGGCGAGCTCGGCGTGGGGATCCTGACCGCGCCGCTCCGGACCTTCATCCAGGACGACGTGCTCCTGTACGGCATGGAGCTCCTGTGGGACCCGGACGGGCCGGGCCCTCTGCCGCGGGTGGCGCTGGGCCTGCGGGGCCGGGCCAACACCCGCAACGTCGTGCCGGTGGGGCTGGAGGACGAAGGCGGGGTGTCGGCCGGCCTGGACTGGCGACGCGGCGGCTGGCTCCTGGACGGATCCGTGCTGGTGGGTTACGCGCAGGACAGCCCGGACCTGGGGCTCCGGGTCGGCGTGGCGCGCCTGCTCGGGCTCTAGCCGTGTCCGACCTTCGTGAACACGAGGATGTGCCTCTGCCCCCAGATGGCGAGGGGTGAGGGGAATCCCTTCGAGAGCTGGGGCGAAAAGACCGGAAGGGACTCCAGGCTGTACCGGGAGACCAGGTCGGAGCCCAGGAAGTCCGTGAGGAAGAGGGGATAGCCCACGATGATGTCCGGATCCACCTCGCGGATGTAGGCCGCGGGGATGGCCCCGACGTTGCCGCCGCTCCTCTGCTCGGGGACCTTCAGCGGGTGGTAGGCCAGGGCCCCCGGCGTCACGAGTCCGACCCCGTCGTAGATCTTGCCGTCGAAGCCGAAGCCCAGGCCTCCGATCTCGGCCGCCATGAGCCGGGCATGTGGCGCCACCTCGGCCAGGTAGCGTCCCAGCCGGATGTACTCCAGCGACCGGGCCCCCCGCCGGAAGGTCAGCTGCTCCAGGGCGCGGTGCGTGCTGGAAGCGGCCAGCAGGACCGACAGGAGAACCGGCACGAAGGGGAACAGGAAGGCCAGTCCGAGCCCCACGTTCCGCCGGACGCCGCGCACTCGCATCAGGAGCGCCCCCAGGACCAGCGCCAGGGGGACCTCGTAGAGCGGGGGATACCACCAGAAGACGAACACCCGGCGGGCCAGGTAGACGATCGGTATCACCAGGGCGCCGATCCCCAGGATGGCCCCGTCGACCAGCCACGCCCCGCGCCGGTCCTCCGCGGCCACGCCCCAGCGGACGATCCCGGCCGCGGCCAGGGTCCACAGGGTCCCTCCCACCAGCGGCGGCAGCCCGATGGGGGCGTGAAGGTCACCCGGAAGCTGCCCCAGTACCTGCGACAGGGACATGACGTAGACCACGCTCTTGGCGTGGATCGTGTTCGGGATCAGGGTGCCGAAGTAGTGGAGCAGGAACAGGACGAGCGGAGCCGCGACCAGCGCGGCCGCCGCCCCCCGCCGCCCCGCCTCCCGCCAGCCCAGCCGCCGCACGTCCTCCAGCCCGAAGAGCAGGAAGAACACGGCGAACTCCGGCCTGGCGAACACCGACAGGCCCACGACGGCCAGGCTCCAGCGCGAGCCCCTGAGGTGAAGAAGGGCGCCCGTGAGGAGTATGGCGAGGGCCAGCGCGACTTCCATGAGCTTGTCGCTGCCCAGAAGGACGCACGGCAGGACCAGCAGCACGGCGACCACGTCGCTCCACGGTCCGGCGCTCCCGGTCGCCTCGCGGAGCCATTCCGCCGAGACCAGCACCACCACGGCGGCCAGCACGCCGTTCAGCGCCGCCACGGCCGTCACGTGCACGCCGGTGACGAAGAACAGCGCCGCCAGGAGCACCGTCCACAGGGGCGAAGACGTGGCCAGGACGGGCTCGTGCGCGTTGTAGTAGGGACCGACACCCTGGGCCAGGTGGGCCGCGATGCGGAAGTGGATGTACGCATCGTCGGCGGCGTAGGGCGAAAGCTGGATGTGGAGGACGATCAGCCCGATCGCCAGTAGGAAGTAGAAGAGGGCGCGCCATCCGAAAGCGTCCTTCGGCGCGCCCCCCTCGCCGGGGCCGGGTATGGCCGGTGCCGCGGCTAGTGGATGCGGCGGTTGATCGTGCGGGCCATGCTCTGGAGATCGTCCACGATCTCCGTGTGGAGGGCTTCGATCTCCTCGCGCGGCCCGCCGCCCTTCTTCGCCGTCTCCAGCTTCTTCTCGTACTCCTGGTACTTGGCTTCCAGTCGGTCCACCATCGCCTTGATGCGGACCTTGGTGGCCGCCCGTGCATCCCCGATCTCCGACCGGAGCTGGTCGGCTCGGTCCTTGAACTTGGCCAGGCTGGCTTCCGTCCTCTCGATGAGCTGATCGGTCTGAGAGCTTGTGGTAGAGCTCATGTGATGGTTCCTCTCTGCGACCCAATGAACTTCCGACTGTCGAGCGCGCCCGCCGCGACGGGCCATGCCGCCCCGACGAACGCCTCGGGTGGAGCGGCTCTATAAGATGCGGGAGGGGTCGACCTCAGGGGAAGGCCCCCGGCGCGGCGCGCGCAAGGAAAGGACGTCACGCGGACGGGATCCGCGGACGTCCGTATGGGGCACCTGCGGGGAAGATCACGGACCCCGATGCGCGCTCCCGGGCAGGGTCTCCCGGATCGGGAGCTTGGGGAAGGTGCTCGAGAACAATGAGTAGCACAGGCCGAACAGTCCCACGAAGCCCACCGTGATCGCGGCCTCCGTCCAGCCCAGTGGGATCCCCTGGCCGTGCCAGGTGGCCGGGGCCACCAGCAGGAAGCGCTCGAGCCAGAAGCCGACCAGGAGGATCGAGCCCACCAGCGCCAGCCAGCCCGGCCGCATCTTGGGCTTCCGCCACAGGAGGAGCGCGAACGGCACGCAGAAGATCAGGATCATCTGCGCGGCGTACAGTCCGTACCAGTGCCCGGCCACCCTCTGCTCGAAGAAGATGGTCTCGCGGGACAGGTTGCCGTACCAGATGACCAGGAACTGGGACCACCAGAAGTAGGTCCAGAAGATCACGAAAGCGAACATCAGCTTGCCGAGGTCGTGGAACTCCCACTTCCCCCACGCCTCCGACAGGTCGTAGCGCTTGTAGTAGCGGTTGGCCATGAACGCGGTCATGGCCAGCATGGACAGCCAGCCGCCGACGAAGAAGTACGCGCCCCAGATGATGCTGATGAAGCCCGGGATGAGCGACATGATGAGGTCGACTGCCAGGAGCGTGAAGATGACGGCCCAGAGGAGGATGAGGATCGGACCCGAACGGGCCAGCCACGTGGTCGCGTGGGCGACCTCGGCGTCATCCCCTCGCCAGCTGCGGCCGATCCAGTTCACCAGGCTCCGGCGCCAGCCGGTGAGCCGCGAGGCGACCAGCGGCGCGTCGGGGCGAAGCGACATGCGCAGGAAGGCGAAGCTGGCCGCGTAGAGCACCAGGGCCAGGATCGAGTCGCGCCAGAACACGCCCGACGGGTTCAGCCACGTGTGGTTCACGTGGCCGCGATGCGGCGCCATCTTGCCGATCCACGGGAAGATGTGGCCGCCCCCGAACAGCAGCATGAGGACCAGCACGACCAGGGAGGCGGGCAGGAAGGCGCCAGCGCCCTCTGCCACCCGGCGGAAGTGCTTGCCCCAGTGTCCCTTGGCCGTGTGCAGCACGGCGCCGAAGACGATCCCCGCCTCGGCGAGCGAGGTCCAGAACAGGAAATTGGACCAGGTCACCTGCCAGGCCCGCGTGGGCTGGGCGCTCACGGTCCAGAAGAAGCCCACGAGCCCGATGGCGATGGCGATCCAGCACGCCAGCAGGACGCGCCCGGAGATCTTCCCCGGCACGGTCGAGAGGGCCTTCTCGGGCGTCACCTTGTGCGTCTCGGAGCTCACGATCGTCCGCTCGTCTCTATGGTGTCGGCGCCGTGCTCGCTCATTTCGTCCCCGAGCCGGAGGACGCCGAGTCGGCGGCCATCTTCTGCAGGTGGCGCACGTACTCGACCACGTACCAGCGCTCGTGCGCCGGTATCCGGTCGTAGGAGGGCATCAACCCGCGGCCGTTGGAGATCATGCCCCAGATGTAGCCGTCCGAGCGCCCGGTGGCCGGGCCCGTGGCCAGGTTCACGGCCGGGATGAACGGGATGCGGCGCGGGTTCTGGCCGTTCTTGTTGATCACCGGTCCGGTGCCCGCGCCGTCGGCGCCGTGACAGGGGAGGCAGAAGCTCTGGTAGATCTGCTTGCCGCGGGTCACCTCCTCGTCGGTCCCCGTCAGCGGGTTCTTGGCCAGGGTGTCGGCCTGGAGCAGGGCCAGGTGCCGGGTGGCGTTCACCGCGACGGCCCCCTCGGGCGGTGCCTTGGGCTGCTGCTCGAAGGTCTCGACCGAGGGCTGCTCGCTCATGGTCGAGAAGATCGGGATCGCCTTCACGATGTTGTCGCAGCCCGCCGCGAGGACCACCAGCGCCAGGGGGAGCGCCAGCCGCACCCAGCCCCGTCCGCGCCCGCCGGCCCTCATGCCTCCACCTCCACCGGTCCGGTGTCCTGGACGGCCGCCAGGGCGCGGTCGCGGTCCCGGTCCTCCGCCCTCACGAAGATCCCCCAGCGGTCCACGCTGAACGCCGCCCGGTAGTGGGGCGACAGCTTGAGCTTGGGCCGCCGCGAGTGGACCATCCACGAGAACATCGCGAACAGTCCCGTATACAGGATCGTGAGCTCGAACATGATGACGATGAACGGGGGCCAGGAGACGATCGGCTTGCCCTGCCCGATGAGAGGGTAGGAGAGCGACGTCCCGATGGTGAGCAGGTTGGCGGTCGTGAAGCCCGTGATCCCTCCGATCAGCGCCCAGCGGCGCACCGGGCTCTCCGGGAGGCCCATGGCCTCCTCCAGGTCTTCGCACATGACCGGCGAGAAGACCTCGAGGTCGTTGAAGCCGGCGTCCCGCAGCGACTCGATGGCGCGCCGGGTGCCGTCCATGCTGTCGTAGTGCGCCAGGACCCCGCTCACGTTCGCCGCCTCAGCCATGGTCGTGGGCTCCCCGGTGCGCCAGGTGCTCCTTCACCTCGGCGATGCTGATCGTCGGAAGCGCCTTGGTGAACAGGAGGAACCAGAAGAAGAACCAGGCGAAGCTGCCCACCAGGATGCTGACCTCCACCCAGCTCGGCCGGTAATAGCCCCAGCTGTAGGGCTCGTACTCGTGGGCCAGGGAGGAGACGATGATCACGAAGCGCTCGTACCACATCCCGATATTCACGAAGATCGAGACGAAGAACGCCGCGGCGGCGCTGCGCCGGACCTTCTTGAACCACAGGGTGGCGGGCACGATCACGTTGCAGAACGTCATGACCCAGAACGGCCCCTGGAACGTGCCGTGGGCCCGGAAGAACAGGCTCGCCTGCTCGGTCGGATCGGCCGAGAAGTACGTCATGAAGTACTCGGTGGCGTAGGAGTACGCCACGATCAGCGACGTGAGCAGGATCAGCTTGTTCATGTTCTCGAGGTGGTACGACGTCACGTAGTCCTCGAGCCCGAACGCCCAGCGCATGGGCACCAGGATCGTGATCACCATCGCCATCCCCGAGAAGATGGCCCCGGCCACGAAGTAGGGGGCGAAGATCGTCGAGTGCCAGCCCGGCACGATCCCCATCGCGAAGTCCCAGGACACCACGCTGTGCACGGACAGCACCAGGGGTGTCGCGATGGCGGCCATGTACAGGTAGGCGCGCCGGTAGTGGCTCCACTCGCGGACCGTCCCCTGCCAGCCCACGGCGAACAGGCCGTAGATCTTGCTCTTCCAGCCCCGGAGCCGGTCGCGGATCGCCGCCAGGTCGGGGATCATGCCCGTGTACCAGAACAGGAGGCTGATCGTGAAGTAGGTCCCGACCGCGAACACGTCCCACACCAGCGGCGAGCGGAAGTTGGGCCAGATGAAGCGCTCGGACGGGTAGGGGATGAGCCAGTAGAAGTACCACGTGCGGCCCAGGTGGATGAGCGGGAACAGCCCCGCGGTCATGACCGCGAAGATCGTCATCGCCTCGGAGGCGCGGTTGATCGTGGTCCGCCACCCCGACCGGAACAGGTAGAGGATGGCGGAGATCAGCGTCCCCGAGTGCGCGATGCCCACCCAGAACACGAAGCAGGTGATGTAGACGGCCCACATGACCGGGTGCGTGTACCCGGCCACCCCGAGCCCCTGGTCGATCTGCCAGGCCCACGCGACGCAGCCCCACACCACCAGGAGGAAGACGAAGGTGAGGAGCGCCCAGTAGCGCCAGGACGACACCATGATCGGGCGCATGATGTCGCGGTTGGCGTCGGCCATGGTCATGCCGCGCCGCTCGGTGTCCCAGTACTCGGCGTTACCCTCTATCTCGAAGTCGTCGGCCATGCGTCCTCGTCAAGATTCCTTGGCCAGCTCCGCGTGCGTCACGTCGCGGAGGTAGGTGACCGCGGGGCGCGTGTTCAGCTCCTCGAGCACGTGGTAGGCTCGGGCCCCCTTGGCGATCTTCGAGACCCGGCTGGCCGGATCCTTCAGGTTTCCGAAGGTGATCGCCTGCGTGGGGCATGCCGCCTGGCACGCCGTCTGGATCTCCCCGTCCCGGACCAGCCGGTCCTCTTCCTTGGCCTGGACCTTGGCCCGGTCGATCCGCTGCACGCAGAACGTGCACTTCTCCATCACGCCCTTCTCCCGGACGGTGACGTCCGGATTGAGCTGGAGGTTCAGCGGATAGGGGAAGTCGTACTCGAACCAGTTGAAGCGCCGCTGCTTGTACGGACAGTTGTTGGAGCAGTAACGGGTGCCCACGCAGCGATTGTAGACCTGGACGTTCAGGCCCTCCGGGTTGTGGTAGGCCGCGTAGACCGGGCACACCGGCTCGCAGGGCGCATCGCCGCACTGCTGGCACATCTCGGGCAGGTTCGTGGTCTGGAAGCCGCCGTCGGCGGTCTCCTCGAAGTAGCGCTCGATGCGAAGCCAGGACATCTCCCGGCCGTCCGCGCAACGCTCGTCGCCCACCACCGCCAGGTTGTTCTCGGCGTAGCAGCCCGCCACGCAGGCGGCGCAGCCCGTGCAGGCGTTGAGGTCCACCGTCATGCCCCAGCGATAGGGGCTCATCGGGTCGGAGTCCCAGGCGGCCTCGACCAGCTCTGTGAGGTCGATCGTGTGCTCTTCGACCAGCTTTCTGGCCTCCTCCACGCCCAGGATCTCGGCCACCTCGCGGCCGTAGTCGTAGTCGGAGCCCTGCAGCTTCACGAGCTTGCCCTGCTGGCCGGTGGCCGTCACCTGGACGGTCACGCCGGCGTAGGCCAGCGAGCCCGTGTCGCGATCCGAGCGCGCCGACAGCAGGTCGAGCGCGTTCACTCCCCGGCCGGCCGCGTGGCGGCCGTAGTGCTCGTGGCCCTGTCCCATCGGGATGGCCACGGCGTCCTTGCGGATGCCGGGGTAGAGATAGACCGGCACCCGGACCTTGCCCGCGTCGGAAGCCACCTCGACGAGGTCGCCGTTCTGGACGCCGAGGGGCCGGGCCGTGTCCGGGTGCATCTCGACCCACGAGCCCCACACGCACTTGGTGATGGGGTCGGGGATCTCCTGCATCCAGCCGCGGTTGGCGCCCCGGCCGTCGTAGAGGAGGCCGGTGGCGTAGACCACGAGGTCGAACTTGGCGCCTCCCGGGGTCTCCGCGCCGGCGCCGCCTCCGGCGAAGGAGTGCGAGCCGAGCGAGCCGGACAGGCTCACCTTCGCCGGTTGACCGGGCGCCCCTTCCCAGCGGCCGCCCTGACGCTTGGTGTCGAACCACCACTCGTCAAAGCGCTGCGAGGAGCCGGAGGTCCGGTGCCTGTCGCGCCAGGCGTTCTCGATGTAGCCGGCGAAGTCGTCGGCTCCGAAGTCGGCCTTCACGCCTCCGGCCGCGGCCGCCTGCAGGAGGATGTCCTCGCGCTGGCGCGTGTCGAACACCGGCTGCATGACCGGCTGTCCCAGAGCCCAGGCGCCGGGCTGGAACTCCGCGTCGCTCCACGACTCGAGCTCGTGGCTCGACGGCAGAATCCACTTGGCCGCCGCCGCGGTCTCATCCGGCATCGCGCTCAGCGAGAAGACGTTCGGCACCTGGCCGAGCGCCTCCTTGAAGCCCGAGGCGGCCGGGAGGGTGTAGGCGGGGTTCGGTCCGGCCACAATGAGCGTGCGGACCTTGCCGCTCTTCATGTCCGAGATGAGCTGGCCCATCTCGGCGAAGGTGGCCGAGGGCCCCCGCCGGGGTCCCACCCCGAACAGGACGGTGCTTCCGACGGCGCCGGAGACCCAGTTGAGGAGGGCCACCGCCAGGTGGGCATCCGTGGACGACTCGTCCCGGTCCGCGAAGCCGGGCGGCAGGGCCACCGGCCGGTCGGCCGCGGCGATCTCCTCCGCCAGCGACTGGATCTTGTCGGCTCCCACGCCGGTTCGATCCGCGACGGCCTGCGGCGTATACGGCGCGAGCATGGCCTGGACCGCCGCCGCGCGCGCGTCCCCCTTCTTCCCGGCCACCGCGTGGGCGACCGCCAGGGCCACGAGCCCGGACGTCCCGGGCCTGGCCGGAAGCCACTCGTCGGCGTTCGACCCGGTCAGCGACACGCGCGGCCCGACGAAGGCCAGCTTGGCGTGGCGCCCCTCCTCGATGCGGCGGGCGTGCGCCAGGCGCTTCCCGAACGTCACCGGCTCGAGCCAGGTGGCCAGGAAGTCGGCCCCGAAGGACACGATGTGATCGGCCCGGTCGATCGCGTAGCTCGGGATCTCACGGCGGCCGAACGCCATCTCGTGCGCCCGGAGGAGAGGTTCGTAGTCGAAGCTCTCGTAGCGCACGTGACGGGCGCCCACGGCCTTCGCCCAGGCCGCCATGAACTCGTTGCGCGTCCCGGTGCCCGTGCCGGTGAGGAGAAC
>Ga0307419_10000279_pt1 | contig 24821 bp, 22 predicted proteins | sample SalMarWE160230MG_2_FD_202512 | JGI IMG/M metagenome (GOLD analysis project Ga0307419, IMG submission 202512) | Salt marsh sediment microbial communities from the Plum Island Ecosystem LTER, Massachusetts, United States - WE1602-30 | ecosystem: Environmental > Aquatic > Marine > Intertidal zone... | reverse complement strand
AGATCGAAAGAAGCCTTAAAAGGCTGCAGACTGATTATGTCGACCTCTACCAGATGCATTGCTTTGATCAGTCTACCCCACTTGAAGAGACCCTGTCCGCTCTCGACTTGCTGGTGCAGCAGGGGAGAGTCCGGTATCTGGGCGCTTCCAATTTTACCGCTTCGCAACTGGTCAGGGCTCTGATGCTGCAGCGGATGTCGGGTATGGAGCCTCTGCTGACTTTGCAGCCGGAGTACAGTCTTTTGGTACGGGAGACGGAGTGGGAGCTGATACCTCTGTGCCTGGAAGAGGGGCTGGGAGTTCTGCCATGGTCTCCCCTTGCAGGCGGATGGCTGAGCGGCAAGTATGTCAGCGGGCAGAAGCCGCCCCCTGACAGCAGGGTCGGCAGAAAGGACCGGTGGGACGATCAACCAGAGCAGCGGGAGTCCAAACGAACATGGCGGATTGTTGACACTCTCCGGAGTATCGCGGAAAAACATGGTCGAACCCCTGCGCAGGTTGCCCTGAACTGGCTGATGAACAGACCGGGGGTGACCTGCCCCATCATCGGCGCACGGACTATGGAACAGCTTGAAGAGAATCTGGGGAGCACAGGCTGGAACCTGGGCCTCGAGGATATACAGGTTCTGGAAAGTGCAAGCTCACTTGTCCTCCCATACCCTTTTCGATTTATAAAACGCTATACCAGACGGAGGAACGACATTATACCCGGCACCGGTACTGAATAAGGCGAGACCGTCTTCAGCCGGGAGATTTATGATACGGAAGTACGGCAGGAACAGAACAACGGATGAATCGATCGAATGGATATGCGAGCTGCAGAAGAAGTCGGGCGGCACGAAACTCGACAAAGAACTCTTCAACAGGATCGTCGATGTCTACTACGCCTGTAGAGGTTGGCACGGGGCAGACGGCAGGCCAGCAGAGGATACGCTCCGCAGATTGGGGCTTGATGACATTGTGCAGGTACTGTACGGAAAATAATTAAGATGATATGGCGTCCCTGATCTCAGGCGGAAACAACTTCCCCAGATTTCGGGGTAGCGCCGTCGAGTATGCCCTCGCACTCTCCTACGGCATCGTTATGGCAATCGCCCTGACCTCTTTCATGACTTTTTTCAGCTCTAAGATCTTTTTCCAGTCCGGCTGCAGAAGAGTCTTTTTCGCCACCGCCTGCATCGTACCGTCCGAGAAATGCGTGTTGCCGTGTCCGAAGAGGGTCTTGAGGTCTACTTTGAATAGACCTCACGTTGCCGTTCACCGGCTCGACTACCAGGGTACTGCTCTCTCCAAAAACGCACATGATGAGTATAACCCCAGCGAGAATCTCCTCTTTTTCCGCAATTCACTCGATTATTTCTTGGACGACCTGTCCGTTTTCGAGTTTCGAAATGGATACTCTACCGAGTGATGCCTGTTAGTAATTTATTGAAAATTTTGTTTACTCGATTTACCTGAATGACCAGGGCAAAGAAAAAATATGCTTATAAGGTATGTAGTCATACCACAAATAGTATAGTATAATAAAGTCCTGATTGTTAAAAACAATCCGACGTTTTACCCGGCCATCAAATATTCAGCGAACGATGCAGGCCGTATATTTCGTAACAACAGAAGCAGGAGAAGAAAGCAGTATGACGGGACGTTTTTTGCTGCTAGTATCTCTAATCTACGGGACTTTTGCATGCGGTATCGCAGCGCGAAAGCTCTTTCCGAGACTTGCCGGTATCGAAAAACCGGTGACAAAAATCCTTTTCATTTTTTTTACGGGATTCATAACCTTCAATTCGCTCTGGTCTCTAGAGCTGCAGCGGTTTTTCTCGATCATGCTCCCTGCCGTTAACCTTGCTCTTATCCTCCTTTCACTCCCGCCTGCGTATCTCTTTGCCAGGTTCCTTTCACTCCCGCCGAAAAAGAAGGGGAGCTTTATTGCCTGTTCGATATTTTCGAACTGGGGAACCGCGCTCGGTGGGTTTATATGTTTTCTGCTGTACGGCAGTCGGGGACTCTACCTTGCAAACTGGTACATCGCGTTCTGCAGGCTGTACCACTATTTTATCGGGGTACCCCTGCTCAGTTTTTACAGGGACGACGGGAAAGGGTCTTTTGGTAAGACTGTCGGAGACATAGCCCGCAACCCTCTCTGGTATGTTCCTTTCGTGATGATTGCAGCCGGGATTTTATTGAATCTGCTGGGTGTTGAAAGGCCGCGTTCAGTCGACTTCGTTGCAACGCGGGTGTTCATCTATGTAACGGTGACAGGCTATTCCTTTACCATAGGGCTCGGGGTAAAGATGAAAGAGAGTGTGAAACGCCTGAAAGCGGCGTTTTTCACTGCGATCATCAAGTTCGTCTATAACCCTCTGGCGGCGCTGCTATTGCTTCGGGTGCTCGGATACTTCAGGCAGAGCGATTTACTGCCGGCGAGGGTGGTCATGGTGGAGTCGTTTATGCCCACTGCGATCATGTCGGTAGTGCTGGTAAAGCTGCTCGGGCTGGACGAAGACCTCGCGAATTCCGCGTGGTTCGTCACAACGATAGGTGCGATGCCAGTGGTGCTTGTACTCCTCAAACTGCTTGGATAGGGAGGAAAAGAGAGAACGACCTCGGGTAACTCGGCAGGTCCGATATAGGGATCAGATAAGTGAATTTTCGTAATACAGACTCTTCAGGCCACAGAGTTGTCGTGTTGAATTTGTTTGCGGTATGATCGTCTACCAGGGTCCGAAAGGAGCTGTCAATGGAGATGATATTACCATCCACAGACCTATATGCGGCCAAAAAGGCTTGCTTCCCATTAAAAATGATAAAAAACATAAAATATTTCTTGACTATTCTTGAAAAATCGTCTTAAATGGTATGAGGACATACGACATATACCACACTTCATGCTATCTGGATGCGGATATGCAAAAAAAACCCTATATAGCGTTTCATGGAATCACAAAAACCTTTCCCGGGGTAAAAGCGCTCGATGATATCAGTTTCGATATATCAGCCGGGGAGGTTCATGCAATCGTGGGCGAGAACGGTGCGGGAAAGAGCACGCTTATCAATGTTGTTGCCGGTAACTATCATCCCGACAGCGGTCATCTCGAGATAAATGGAGACCAGGTCAGAATACGTAACTATGCCGAAGCACTCGATATGGGGATCAGCGTCGTGTACCAGGAGCGAAGCCTCGTGCCCAACCTGAGTGTTGCAGAAAACATCTTCGCTGACAGGCAGCCGCGGACGCTTCTCGGCTTCATCAACAAGAAGAAGATGTGTGAGGAAACGGAAAAGATATGTGAATCCATAAAGCTCGAGGTTCAGCCCAATACGCTTGTGGGAAGCCTGATACCCGCGAAACAGCAGATGGTCGAGATAGCAAAGGCACTTTCGAACGAAAGCGAGCTCTTGATTCTCGATGAGCCGACAGCGACAATAACCGAGAAGGAAACAGAGGTCCTTTTTAGGGTAATTAAAGAGCTAAAAAGAAGGGGTATATGCGTTATCTACATATCACATCGATTACTGGAAATATTGGAGATTGCAGATAGGGTTACAGTACTCAAAGATGGTAAGTATGTAGGAACACATAACATTAGCGATGTAAAGATTGGCGATATTGTAAAAATGATGGTTGGGAGGGATCTATACACTGAAAAGTACAAACCAAGTTATGAGAAAGACATAGTTCTTAAGGTTAAAGGGCTGAGTTCAAAACGTTTTTTTAATATTAACTTTTTCCTTAAAAAGGGAGAAATACTTGGTTTTGCAGGGCTGGCAGGTTCTGGTAGAACCGAGGTCGCGCGTGGTATTATCGGGGCTGATTCCATTAATAATGGTGAGATCTATCTCTTCAACAAGCTTGTAGATATTAAAAATCCTGAGGTGGCAATAGGATACGGTATCGGTTACCTCCCAGAAGATAGAAAGGAACAGGGCCTTTTTTTGAATATGGCTGTTTCAAATAATATTGTATCAGGCAGCCTACAGATTGTATCTAAAAGGCATATCATTAAAGAGAAAGAGATTACTATTATTGCCAATAAATTAAAGGAACGCTTGAATATAGTGTGTCCGAATGTAATGACAAGGGTCGAGCAATTAAGCGGTGGAAATCAGCAGAAAGTTGTTTTTGCCAAATGGCTGCTTGTTGACCCCAAAATTCTTATAGTCGATGAGCCAACCAGGGGCGTGGATGTTGGTACAAAATCTGAGATATACAAGATTATCAGGGAGCTTTCATCAAGTGGGACAAGTATTATTATTATATCTTCAGATTTGCCTGAAATACTTTCGATATGCGACAGAATATATGTAATGCATAACAAGAGGATAACCGGTGAACTCACCAGAAATGAAGCAACAGAAGAAAAAATAATGCATTATGCTTCTGGAATTAATTAAAACAAGGTGTTAAAAGTGATGGGTAAATTTTTTATTTTAAATAATTTGCAGGTTAAAAGTACTGTTAAAAAACTATTACAAAATAGAGTATTGTTTCTCCTATTGCTGATTTTTATCATTTTTCTATTTGCAGGCATTGCTTATGACACCTTTGTTACAGAAAATAATATTAAAACTGTTATTAGTAATATGTCTATTGATGCAATTGTGACTATTGGTATGATGATCTTGCTGATATCTGGGGTGTTTGATCTCTCCGTTGGGTCCGTACTCGGTTTCTCTGCGGCAATTAATGCAGTTTTAATTGAGAGGGCTGGGTTCAATCCGGTGCTCTCGATAATCATTGCAGTGGTGAGCTGTATCTGCATTGGTATATTCAATGGAGTAGTAATTGCAAAAATAGGGGTTAACCATCTTATTGTCGGTCTTGCTATGCTTGGAGTTGTCAGGGGTGTAGTGATGTTAATTGTCGGTGCAGGTATAACGAGACTTCCCGATAGTTTTTTAGTGATTGCTGATTCCTCCTTTTTAAAATGGAAATTACCGATATGGTATCTTGTCATAATAGCTGCTATTTTTTCAATTCTATTGAGAAAGACTGTTTTCTTCCGTCGGTACTATTATATCGGTGGAAATGAAAAAGCTGCCGCGCTATCAGGCATTAATGTTGTAACAATGAGAGTAATATCTTATGCGATATCAGCAGGGCTCGCAGGTATATCGGGGATTTTTCTTTCTTCAAGATTAGCCGCCGCAATTCCGACACTCGGTTCGGGTTTGGAATTGCGAGCGATTACTGCGTGTATACTGGGAGGTGCAAGTCTTAATGGAGGATACGGGAATGTTCTTGGAGCTGTACTTGGAACACTGTTTATGGGATTGATCAATAATCTAATGATAGTTTCAAGAGCATCAATTTCTTGGCAAAGAATTGTAATAAGCGGAATACTGTTACTTGCAGTCACCCTGGATGCTGTTATTAAAAAAAGTGGAGTTGACTGATAGTTCTAATTGAAAGAGGATACAATAGATATAAAAATGGATTCGAATACTAATGTAAATACCTCAATAACCAGAAGAATTTTACAAAGCAGATCTGCTTTTCTCGGGATCATCATTGTAGCGCTATCTATAGCGGCATCTTTTATCTTCGATGCCTTCTCTACAATGCTAAACCTTAAATCATTTCTATTAAACCTTTCATGCAATAGTATTGTGGCAATTGGTATGATGATTCTCCTTATCTCAGGAGCATTTGATCTTTCAGTCGGATCAGTTTTCGGTCTTGCCGGCTGTATAGCAGGAAATCTGATGTTTTACCATCAGGCTAACTGGATACTATCTGTTTTTATTGCGCTCATTGTATGTATAGGAATTGGTGCACTGAATGGTACGCTAATATCCAAAGTGGGTGTTGACCCGTTGGTCGCTACTCTTGCTATGATGGGGCTTGTAAGGGGTTTTGCTCTGATTATAGGGGGTACTGGAATTATTGGATTACCTGATGGTTTTCTTAAGATAGCTGATAGTAAGTTGTTACATATGCGCATACCTATATGGTATATGATAGTCATTATTATCATTTTTACCTTTCTTGTGTCAAAAGTTGTCTTTTTCAGAAAATATTACTATATCGGTGTCAATGAGAAAGCCGCTAATCTTACAGGTATTAACGTTGTAAAAATGAGGATTATTTCATTCATGATTGCATCAGGGCTGGCTGCAGTAGCAGGGATAATTCTCACTTCAAGGCTTACAGTCGCGCTTTCTTCTTCAGGCGAAGGACTTGAACTCAGGGTAATTACTGCTTGTATACTCGGAGGTGCGAGCCTAAGCGGAGGAAAAGGGAGTGTAATGGGCGCTGTAATGGGTACAATATTTGTTGCCCTTATCAACAACTTAATGATTATCGCTAAGGTAGGGTCATATTGGCAGAGTGTTGTAATCGGGAGTATTCTTTTAATTGCCGTCACAGCTGACGCAGTTTTGAATAAGTCCCGTGCTGAGTAAATATATTTATTAATTCAGGAGGATTGTATGAGTACAAGATCAAGTTTCAAGTGGTTTGTGATGGTAGTTGCCTTGGTTATGATGGCAACTGTGAGCATGAGTTGTGAAAAGAAGGGTCGCGAAGGTGAATCAGAAAAGGCGGCCAAAGCCGTTCAAAAGGAGGACGTGTCTCAAGAAGAGTATGTTGATGTTATTGCATTATCCGGTGAACCGATGTTCGTGCAGAATGACTTCGTCGGCCTTGATCAATTTGCAAAGGAGTATGGTGTAAAAACAACAGTTGTGGGGCCGGCACAATGGGATATTGATGCTATGGTTAAGAGTTTGGATGAGGTTATCGCACGAAAACCTGCCGGAATACTTGTTCATGGATTTTCACCCGCTCTCAAAGGGGGAATCAACAGAGCCATTGATGCGGGAATCCCTGTGGTTTGTGTGGATGCTGACGTCCCCGATAGCAAGAGACTTTCTTTTATTGGTACGGATTGGTATAAAGTCGGTGTAGTACATGCACAGCGGCTTGCAAAGCTCATCGGCGGGAAAGGGAAAGTCGCAGGATTTTTAGTGTTGGGAATCGATATCTATGAATATACCGCTCAGGGTTACAAGGATGAGCTGTCGAAGTATCCGGACATCAAATTACTCGGGATCTATAATGATAAGGCAAATGCCGATGAAACTTTTAGACTTACGACGGACCTGGTAGCAGCAAACCCCGATCTTGCAGGAATTTCGATTTTTGATGGCCAGACTCCAGCTGTAGCGGCAGCGTTACGAGAGCTTGAAATGGGTGGGAAGATCAAGGTTACTGGTATGAACGTTGATCCCCCGATGATCAAAGGTCTTGAAGACGGGTTTATACAGGTGCTCGTAGGACAGAAAAGGAAGCTGTTTACTTACTACGGGGCGAAGTTACTTTACGATTACAATCATTCGCCAATATCGATTACGCCCAACGATAGAGGGGCTGGCATCACAAATATTCCTATTCGCGTTGACACGGGTATATTCCTCGTTACTCCTGAGAATGTCAAGGCGTTCAAGGGCGAAGTATAGAAAAATTGTTTTAATGAAATTCATACAGGCAATACCGAGTTATTTTAATGGGTATTGCCTGTAAACATACAGCAAATGGTATGTCGGAATAAAGTATATTAGCCACCGCTGTTAAAGATGTTTATTGTCGGTTGAAAGAATAGACGTAAACTAAACAGATATAAATGTAAAGATAAATTCTTTACTCAGGATAATGAGGTTATATCATGGAAATGACTCCGCGCGAACGTGTCATAGCTGCCTTAAATCACCAAGAACCTGATCGCGTTCCTCTTGATATCGGTGGCGGTTCGAGCACTACACAGGTAATCGAGGGATATGAAAAATTAAAAGAGCATTTGGGGATTACTGAAGATACTAAAATGATGCTCAAAGTGTTACGTATGGCACGAATGGATGAAAGCGTCATGCAATATCTTGGAAGTGATGTCCGGCCACTAACAGTCAGCGCTCCGGTAAACTGGACACCACCTCCTTCGGATCCGGATACTGTCATTGATATATGGGGTATTCACTGGAAAAAGGTATATTTTTCAGACAGTGCCTATTATTACGACGTTGTTAAGAGCCCTTTGGCAGATGCGGATATAGAAGATATAGAAAAGTATCACTGGCCGGACCCTCTTGACCCAGGCTATACAGCCGATCTGGAGGATAAGGTAAAGGCATTGTCTGAGGGTACTGACTATGCAATTATGGCTGACGCAGGATTTAAAAGTTTTTGGGAACTCGGTTATCTGCTCAGGGGATATGAGCAGCTTGTGACCGATTTGATACTTAACCCAAAATTTGTTACCGCTTTGATGAATAAACTTCTTGAGATCAATATCGCAGGCACTGGTCGTTTTCTAGACATAGCAGGTTCGTATATCCAGGTGTTTCGTACTGCTGATGATCTGGCTACTCAAGGGGGGCCACTTTTTAGCCCTAAAATTTATCGTGAATTAATCCAACCGGTTTATAAGGAGTTTTATAAATTCATTAAATCAAAAACCGAAGCCAAAATATTTTACCATAGTTGCGGGAATGTTGTTGACATGCTTGATCTTGTTATCGAAAACGGAGTAGAAATAATTAATCCTGTTCAGGTGTCTGCGATAGACATTGATACGAAGGAACTAAAGGCAAGATTCGGGGACAAGGTTACATTCTGGGGTGCAATAGATACACAGAAGGTTCTACCGTTCGGGACAGAAAAGGATGTAGCAGCTGAAGTAAAAAAGCGCATCAACGACCTGGGACCTGGTGGTGGATATGTTGTAGCACCAGTACACACCATACAGGCAGATGTGCCGCCGCAGAACATTGTTGCGATGGCTGAAGCAACACGAAAATTTGGGAAATATCCCCTGACCGGATAGATGTTCACTATAGTGGTTTGAAAACTGTATTATTGAAATGCACAACGGTATGTAATGTTGTGATTTGAATAAGAGTGTGTTATTAAAGATCACGAGAGGATAAAAGCCGTGGATATTAAAGGAAAAGTTGCAATTGTTACCGGAGGGGGGCAGGGAATCGGGAGAGCAATCGTTCATGCTCTTTCAAATGAAGATGTTATTACTATAATTGTTGATATTAATGAACAGACTGCTAAGGAGGTCGTAAAGGAAGTAAAAGACGATGGACATGAAGCGATAAGCGTTAAGGCAGATGTTTCGAACCTTACGGATATCAAGAACATGGTAAAAGAGGTTGTTGATCGATACAAAACGATTGATATCCTCGTTAATAATGCAGGAATACTGCATACAACGGTAATTGATGATATCTCGGAGCAAGAGTGGAATAGACTAATGACAGTTAATTTGAACGGAACCTTTTTTACCTCTCAGCAGGTTCTTCCATATATGAGGGAGAAGCGATGGGGAAGAATTATTAATATGTCGTCATTAGCAGGAAGAATGGGCAGTTATGGAGGAGGTGTCGGTTATGCCACGACAAAGGCGGGAATCATAGGATTAACGATGTGTTTTGCGAGGCAAGTCGCCCAATATAATATAACTGTAAATGCAGTAGCTCCAGGTACAACAGAAACAGATATCATTAAGAAAATTCCCGATGAGAAGATTACAGCTCTCAAGGCTCTTATACCTATGGGAAGACTGGGGAAGCCAGAGAATACTGCCGATGTCGTTGCATTTCTAGCATCTGATAAGGCGGAGTATATAACAGGAGCCGTAATAGATGTAAACGGCGGCATATTTATGGGTTGATATTTGATTAATTGTCACACGTTGAATATATCTCATTATTTAACAGCTTAAAGTTTCATCGGTTAGACGGGATAAATACTAGAAACCTAATAACATGACGCGAAGTTGTATGTATGAGTGTAGTGATCGAAGATAAAAAACTAGTAGTAAATAGAACATGTTTTCAGAATTATATGGAGCAGCAATCATGAATATTCCACCTTCCAGTCATTTTTCCACAATAGGTCTCGATGATGTTTTTAATGCTACCCAAGACAATTTAACGAGAACTTTACAGCCGCATGCCGAGACTGCCGACCTGTTTGGTTCGCATTCTTTTCAGGGTATGCCTTTTGAATGCGGATCAAAAAGTCAAAACAATGTGCTTTATTTAAAAGATAAGGAGGTCAGGATAGATGTCGACAACATCACGGCAACATATTTGATTTTCCTTCATGTAGTTGAGGATAAAAGTACTTCGATTAACAACAAGGACCTAGACGATTTTGAGGGAGGCACACAGATAGCGTGGCCGATCGACGGGAATTCGCTAGGGCAACTGGTATCTGAATATACCATAGTGTATGATGATGGTAGTATTGCTAAAACTCCTATCTTCAGACGTTTTGCTATTCAACAACGACATATCGCCTGGGGTGCAAGCCCTTTTGCAGCTGTCACTGCGCTTAAACCCATGGTAGTTCGATCGGCATCTGAGCAGCAGGTGCTTGGACGATTGATGGAGGCTGACTATGGAAGCAGTGAAAAACGTAATAATACGGCACGGGATTATTGCAAAGAGAATCTATGGCTTTATGCTATGCAAAACCCGAATCCGGGAAGGTCTATAAATCATATCATCGTTACGCCAAAAGAAGAGCAATCTCTGATTTATGCTATTTCTTATACACAAGTCGAAGTGCATCCCTTGCGACCTGGTGTGCGTAAAAAGCTGAAACTGACTCTTCCCGAAGGTGCAAAGCTCAACATATTAGGTGAACTTGAGGGTGTCGACATTGATCTGGGTGTAGTGATTTCCGCGCGATCTCTCTTAGAATATAATCGTGATCAATGGCTTGGGAAGGAACCGGATATTCAACCAGTTCGGTCTGATCGGGCAGTTGTTGTTGAATATATTGCACATCCGAAAGCCAAACTTTACGTTTCAACCGGACCAAAAAATGATTTTAGGGTTTATGATTTAGAGGAAGATGATTCTGGACAGATTATAACTGTTAAACCTTCTCATCGACCGGTACGTATCCGGATTGTGGAGAAAGAATCGAAACACCCGGTTGCAGCGCGTTTGCATCTTCACGGTCAAGCTGGAGAGCATCTCCCCACAAAAGGCCACCATCGAAAGGTCAACGCTTCTTGGTTTGAAGATAATTATGGTGAATATATCAACAACATGAATCAGTATTGTTACGTACGAGGTGAGTGTATTGTTGACCTGCCGATGGGGGAAGTTTTTATAGAAATTAGACGGGGGTATGAAATTGCTCCAGTCCGTTCAAGTTTTACTGTAACGTCGAGTACAGATGAAATAACGTTTGAACTAGACCGGGTTTTACGATGGCGTGAACAGGGATGGGTTACTGCCGATACGCATGTACATTTTCTCCACCCGCAGACAGCGCTATTGGAGGGCACTGCTGAAGGTATAAATATTGTAAACTTACTGGCAAGCCAGTGGGGTGAGATGTTCAGTAATGTGTGTGATTTTGACGGAAAGACGACGATTGGGGCAAAAGAATTTGGAGGGACTGGTGAATTTCTTGTAAGGGTTGGCACAGAAAACCGTATGCAAACACTGGGGCATATTTCTTTACTTGGTTATTCAGGTTCGATGATTATGCCACTGGCTACCGGGGGTCCTTCTGAATCTGCAATCGGGGATTCACTAGAAGTTACTATGGCCGAATGGGCCCAGCGCTGTATTGACCAGAGTGGATTGGTTATAATGCCCCACGCGCCAAATCCTCAGGCGGAAGGTGCAGCTGATATTGTATTAGGTCTGGTTCACGCGATAGAGATGATGACGTTTAATCCTTATGATGCTCAGATAAATCCATATGGTCTTGCCGATTGGTATAGATTTCTCAATTTAGGGTATCATATACCAGTTGTTGGTGGATCGGATAAGATGTCAGCTGGCTCACTATTGGGCGGCATCCGCACATACACTAACATTGGAAAAAAACAGCTTAGCTATGAAAATTGGATGTCAGCGGTGAAATCAGGAAACACTTTTGTTACTGTCGGCCCGTTAGCAGAGTTACTCGTTGAAGGTTTATCGTCTGGAAGCCAGCTAAAACTACCTGAAACCGGCGGCACGGTTAATATTTCATGGAAGGTTGAATCAGTTAGTGTTCCAATTGATCGAGTTGAGATCGTGATTGGAGGCCTTACGGCAGAAAAGATAAATGTTGATCAGAATTTATCGGCATTTGGGTCTATTGATATACCTATTAATGAGTCGTGTTGGATCGCACTGCGCGTCCGTGGTAGCTATTATGGTAAACACGGAGAGATAGCAGCTCATACAAGTGCAGTACAAATAATAGTCGGCGAAAAGCCGATTCTCTCACAGGCCGATGGAATCGCTGTACTAGAGCAGATTGAGGGGGCTATTGCTTATGTTGATACTATCGCACCACGCCCTGATGCTCTTCGTTTCAAACAGCTACGTGCAACTCTGGAGACTGCTCATAACCGTTTGCATCAAAAAATGCATCGAAGTGGAATATACCATCGTCATACTCCACTACACGATTCTTCACATTCCAATGAGCATTAGAGTTATGCTTCGGTACAGAGATACGTAATACTCCGAAATAAACACGAAGAATTATAGATTCATGATTTTGTATTAGAGTGTGATGGTTAGAAAATGATAATTCAAAGCTGATTCGTGGCACTGAGATGTCAAGGAATGTTAAGCAAATTATTTTTAATAGTACCGTTGCCATTACTAAGTTTATATTTTTGTTTTATTATGATCCGGCAGCCGATTTCACAGATAGAATAGGGGTAAAATTAAATTTAAGAGTATTTACAATTCTGGAACTATCAATACGGTTTCAGCCTTGAACGAAGATGAAGCGGATACAGCAAAGCGGTTTGGGGGAAGATACTGTGAGCGGAGCGATACACAGTCTTAAAAACGGCAATCATATTTACAGTGTACTACCGCACCTCTATATCTTTCAGGACACGTGTAATGTTTACATCATCGTGTGCCATCATGACGCACTGTTGATAGATTTCGGTAGCGGAGTGGTTCTCGATCATCTCGAGAGCCTCGGTATAAAGGCCGTTAGCGCGATACTTCATACCCATCACCACAGGGATCAATGCCAGGGGGACCACAGGGCGGTCGAGCTCGGTATCCCGGTATTCGTTCCGGAGCACGAGAGGCGGCTCTTCGATCAGGCGGAGTTTTTCTGGGCGACGAGGAAGCTGTGGGACATGTACGATGTTCGCAATACGCTGTTCTCCCTCACCCGGAACGTCAGGATAAGCGGCGTGCTGCGGGATTTTCAGCAGTGGCGATGGAGGGAGTACGAGTTCTTCTTTTTTCCCACTCCGGGCCATACACTCGGATCGATATCGATTTTCGTTACAATAGACAATACGAATGTGGCTTTTACCGGAGATCTTCTGTATTCCCCGGGCAAGATCCTCACACTCTACGATCTACAGTACAGCTATAGCGAAACCGACGGCCTGGAGGCAGAGATACTCTCTTTGAAGAACATGGAACGGCGGGACCCGCAGATTTTATGCCCGTCGCACGGGCGGCCCATGGAAGAAGGCACATTGGCGCTTGAACTGACCAGGCGAAACCTTACCGAATACTACAAGCTGAGAAACAAGGGTTTGCAGCCTGTAAGTGAACGTCCTTTTACGAGGATAACAGACCACCTGCTTGCCGCAGAGTTCGCATGCGCCTGTTTCTATGTCATCCTCTCGGAAGGCGGCCACGCGCTGCTTGTAGACTACGGCGTACCGTGCATTGAGCTTCTCAGCCCGGTTCAGCCGCATTTCGAAGAAGGAGAAACGGTCCGTTTTATCGAGCATTCTCTGGATCGATTAGAGAACGAATACGGTGTACGGCATATTGACGTAGTGATTCCGACTCATTATCATGATGACCATGTCGCAGGTATACCGTATCTGCAGTCGCAGTTTGGCACGGAATGCTGGGCCTGGGAGGGTCTTCGACATCTGCTCGAATCACCGGGGGAGGAGCAGATCGGCTGCGTCATGCCGTATCCGATGCGGATCGATCGCACTTTCCGCGACGGGGAAACGCTCCACTGGAGAGAATACGAGCTCATCGCGCACCATACTCCCGGGCACACGGAGTACGCGGTATCGTTTTTTACGACGATAGACGGCAAACGTGTCGGTTTCACCGGAGACAACATCTTTGTCACACTGTACCGGACTCCAAGTGTCATCTACCGTAACCGGATGAAGAAAGATTCACACCGTAAGGCGTTTCAGATTTATGCACGGTATCATCCTGAAATACTATGCGGCGGTCATGAAATGACGCGCGACGTGTCTCCCGATCTGTACGAAACCATGCTATCCAAGGCGAACGCGTTGACCGGTTGTTACAAGAACTTGCTTCCCGGGGAGACGAACCTGGGACTCGATCCTTTCTGGGCGCAGCTGTGCCCGTACCAGACCGATGCCGCACCCGGTGATACGTTCGACCTTCGGGTACGGCTGCATAATTACTCGGACAAACCCGTTCAAGCCGAAGCACGTCTGGTACTTCCGGATTCTTGGGCATATGAGCCCGAATCGATCGACCTGCGTATTCCCGCCGATGCAGATGCGGAAAAGAGTGTTACAGTGACTATTCCGAAAAAATACAGCTTCAGGCTGCCGAAGGTGGCGATCGCAATGGACATCACATATGATGGTACGCATATTGGACAGGCGGCGGAGGCGGTCATAATACAGAGAGACTACTCGGTAAGGAATATGAGTCTACTTCCGGAACCTAACAACTGAATAATTATGATCGAAGGAGATGGAAAGAATGACTGAAATGACATCGAGAGAGCGGGTAATCGCGGCGCTTAATCATCAGGAACCCGACCGTGTCCCGCTCGATATCGGAGGCGGATTGAGCACAACCCTCGTGAGTGAGGGATACGAGAACCTGAAGAAATACTTCGGGGTTGAGTCCGGGACGAAGATGCTGAGCAAGATATATCGCATGGCGCGCCTCGATGAGGAGGTAATGGTGAAGCTGGGGACGGATGTTCGGCCCCTGATGCCGGGTCCCCCTGCGAACTGGACGCCCAAACCCTCGGAGCCGGGCTCTTTTATAGATATCTGGGGTGTGAAGTTTAAGGCAGTCTACTATTCAGAGACCGCCTTCTACTACGAGGTGGATGAACCCCCTTTGAGAGAAGCGGACGTGAACGACCTCGAAAGCTATCCGTGGCCTGATCCGTTTGATCCTGGTTACACTTCGGGTCTCAAGGATAAGGTAAAGGTCCTTTATAATGGTACGGATTATGCGATAATGGCTGACAGCGGGTTCAAGGTGCTCTGGGAGGAGGCGTACCAGCTTCGCGGGTTCGAGCAGCTATTAACCGATCTAATAACGAATCCGGGATTCGTCACCGCGCTGCTAGAACGAATACTGGAAATTAACATTAAGGCGACTGGTCGTTTTCTCGATATTGTCGGACCCTATATCCAGGTCTTTCGCACCGCGGATGACATGGCCACTCAGGATAGTCTTCTCATGTCGCCTGAGACGTACAGAACGATTATTAAGCCCATATACAAGAAATGGTACGATTTTATCAGGACCAAAACTGATGCAAAGATTTTTTATCACAGCGACGGGAACGTCGTCGCACTCCTCGATGACTTCATCGAAAACGGAGTTGACGTACTCAATCCTGTGCAGGTTTCGGCCATAGGAGATGTCGATGCCCTCAAGAAAGACTTCGGTGACAGGCTCGCGTTCTGGGGAGGTATAGATACGCAGAAGGTAATGCCGTATGGGACACCGGAAGAGGTCGGAAATGAGGTGAAACTGCGGATGCTCGAGCTTGGACAGAAGGGCGGCTACGTGCTCTCCTCAGTCCACGCGATCCAGCCGGATGTACCGCCTGAGAATATCGTTGCCATGGCGGAAGCGTGCAGGAAATTTGGCAGGTACCCGTTGGATTCCTAGCAGAAAAAAAATGATTTCGGAGGATGAATGAGAATCAAGGAAGCGGCGTTCTTGCGAGAGGTTCCGGTGTTTAGCGGACAAAGCGGCATCGAGGATATGCTACGCGCTGAAGAAAAAAGAAGGGATAGGACGGTCGTGGTGCTCGATGACGATCCTACCGGTATTCAGACGGTACACGATGTTTATGTATATACCGACTGGTCGCTTGAGTCCCTCATCGAGGCATTTTCAGAAGTACAATGTTTCTTTATTCATACCAATACAAGAGCGCTGTCGGAAGACGAAGCGGCGGAAATAAATCGCACTGTAATGAAGAATTGTATCCTTGCGTCCCGAAAAACCGGCAGGGATTTTACGGTAATAAGCAGGAGCGATTCGACGCTTCGGGGGCACTACCCCCTCGAGACATCGGTACTCAGGGCGGTGTATGAAGCGGGGATGAAACAAAAAGTCCACGGAGAGGTGCTTATACCCTGTTTTTTCGAAGGAGGAAGGTACACCTTTGGAGATACCCACTATGTGAGGGAAAACAGCGAATTCATACCGGTGAGTGAAACCGAATATGCGGGGGATACCGTGTTCGGCTTTAAAAGCTCGAACCTCAGGGAGTATGTCGAAGAAAAGACGAACGGACGGTGGAAATCGGGGGATGTTGTATCTATGCCGCTCGAGCTCATGAGAAGGGGGGATACCGAAGAGATTCTTCATATTCTCATGTCGGTAAAACGGTTTTGCAAGGTCGTCGTAAACGCGATGAGCTATGACGACCTGCGGGTCTTCCTCGTCGCGCTTTTCGAAGCGGAACGCAATGGAAAGAGATTTATTTACAGGACTGCGGCCTCTTTCGTGAAGGCATATTGCATGATCAAGGATCGGGAACTTCTCCGTGCGGTCGACATATACGGTGCGGACAGCGGTGTTAAGAAGGTATTGACGGTAGTTGGTTCCCATATTAAAAAGTCTACCGATCAGCTTGCCAACCTGCTTCGGATGGACAGCGTGCGCGGGATCGAGGTCGATGTCGAACGAGTGCTCAAGGACAAATCGCTGAGACAAAAGGAGATAAAAAAAACAAGCAAGGCGGTAGAGATTGCATTCGAGTCATACATCAACCCCGTGCTCTATACATCACGGAAACTGGTCCGGGTGTTCAGCACGGACGGTAATCTATTGATCGCAAGAACCATATCGAGAGCGCTAGTAGAGATAGTAAAAAATACAGGAAAAAAGGCCTCATGTATCATTGCAAAAGGAGGCATAACGGCGAGCGACATACTCGTGAATGGTCTGGGAGTGAAAAGGGCGAAAGTGGCTGGACAGGTGTTCCCCGGAGTCCCGCTTCTATACGTATCGAATGTTGAAGGTTGGAACTCAATTGCTTTTATCATCTATCCGGGGAATGTGGGAGATCAGGGTGCACTTGTAGAGGTCTATAAAACAGTAGCATAATATATGAAAAGAGGGTTCACCAATGGATGAAAATCTGTTTCCAAAAATAGGTACACCAAACCTCAAGAACCGCGTGTACGAACTGCTGCTCGATCTTATTATAAGCGGTAAGCTGAAAATCGGTGAGATGCTCCCGTCGGAGCGAAACCTCGCCGAGGAACTCGGTGTCAGCAGAACAGTTCTCAGAGAAGCGATAAATTCGCTTGAAACAAGGGGGTTGCTTACTGTTACCCATGGTAAGGGGATACGGATCAACCCGATAGACAGCAGCGACATATCCCACGCATTTATGCTCTATCTCCGACGGCAGAACCAGGAAGTCCCGCTTTTAGACCTGATCGATTTCAGGAATATACTCGAACCGGAGATTGCAAAACGTGCCGCTATCAACTCTACTAAAAGCAATCTCAAGCCGCTTGAAGATATTATCAAACGAATGCAGAAGGCGGTCAATGATATAGACCAGTTCAATAAAATCGACCTCGAATACCACCTTGAGCTTGCAAAGTTGACCGGCAATATCTTCCTTACTACCATAATGGAAGAGCTCATTATTCCCCTTCGGGAGAGTCTGTTCAGAACAGGGGGTGCCGATTTAATGGAGGTGTTCAGGGAGCACTACAAGGTTTTTGAACAGGTCAGGGAGAAATCTCCCGATGGAGCGGCGGAAGCGATGACACACAGCTTGAAACGGTCACAAGAGCTTCTGGAAAAGTATCAAAAAAAATAGTAGCAGGGATAGGAGTGTCGGCGCTCTACGGCGGTGAGGCGCAATTTTATGTTGACTCCTTCTCGAAGCCGGTGTAAATTATAATAATGGTATGACCACTGACTTCATATAACAAGCAGAAGAAATCGCGGATAAGATCTGTTCACCTTTCCTTAAAGGGAGGATGCATATGAAATTCATAGAAGGACTTGAAGATCCTGAAGGTCCGGTGGTCATGGACGATGGAAGTTTCCTTCTCGTTGAGATGGCGTCCGACAAGGGCTGTACCACCCATATCAGCAGGGATGGAAAACAGAGGAGAGTTATTGCAAAGACAGGCAGACCAAACGGTCTTGCAGTAGACAGGGAAGGATTCATCTGGGTTGCCGAATCTCTCAACCCGTCTCTTATTAAGCTCTCGATGGATGGTGAAGTGGAAGTTGTAAAAACGGAATGCAACGGCGAAAAGTTCATCTTTCCGAATGACCTCGCGTTCGGACCGGATGGCAGGCTCTATCTGACGGATTCTGGTTTCTTCGTCGAGGATTTTTTAATCGACGGTAAGGTACGGCAGGACTTTAGAGACCTCTCGTATGACGGACGGGTTTATGTTATAGACACGAAGACCGGAGAGATCGAGAGGATTGACAATAGTATCAAGTTTACAAACGGCATCGCCTTCGGGTCTGAGGGTGATCTTTATGTAAACGAGACGATAACGGGAATGGTGTATCGGTATCGAAACAAAGACGGGAAGATTACCGGCGACAGGGAAGCATTCGGAAACGTACTCATACAGGAGGAGTATTCCGAGATCAAGGGACCGGATGGCATGAAATTCGGGGCAGACGGGAATCTTTATGTGACAGTATACGGCCAGGGAGACGTAACGGTACTGGGACGGGACGGAAAAGTCGTGAAGCGGATCAGGACAGAGGGAAGTAAACCTACAAACTGCGTGTTCGGTCTCCCTGGTGATAATACACTGTACGTGACGGAGGTGGAGTTCGGCACGTTGGAGGCGATCGACGTGGGAACAGAGGGTCTTGCACTCCATATGTAATCATAAAACATAGGCAAGTAAACTTTCAATCGTAAAAGGCCAAACCGATCGGGCTCGTTGATAAATATTTTTCCGTTGCAACTGCACAGGCGAACCCATTCTGACGGTCGGAAGAACACATGCCTAATGGTTTTTACCTGTTGAATGTATACCTGCGGCATGTATACCTGCGGCATATAATAACAGGTAATTGTAACGTAATAAGTCAGTTGAGCATAAAAATTCTGGTACCTGTGCCCTTGGTACAAAAGGAAAAGATATCGCTTTGCTAGACCAGAATTCTAATGGATAAAACCACAATATCGGAGGAACTTTTATGGCGGAAAACACAATAGGCTTTATAGGATTGGGCATCATGGGAAAACCGATGTCGAAGCATCTTCTTGACGCCGGCTATTCGCTCATCGTTCATGACATCAATAGAGACGCAGTGAAGGAAATTATTGCAGCGGGCGCGGCGGAAGCTTCCAGCCCTAGGGAAGTGGCTCAAAAGAGTGACATTCTCATAACAATGCTTCCCGACTCTCCGGATGTCGAGAGCGTAGCACTTGGAAAAGACGGACTCATCGAGGGAGTAAAATCCGGCATGCTCTACGCGGATATGAGCACGATAGCACCGACTGTTGCGGTGAAGGTGGCCAAAGAACTTGGAAAGAAGAGCATTCGCTGTCTTGACGCGCCGGTGAGCGGAGGCCAGGTTGGTGCTGAAAAGGCAATACTGTCGATTATGGTCGGAGGCGCCGAAGACGATTTTAATGCCTTCATGCCGATATTCGAGAAGCTCGGAAAGACGATCACGCTCTGTGGGAACAACGGTGCCGGACAGATCGTCAAGGCGTGCAACCAGATACAGGTTGCCATGAACTTCGTTGGAATGGCGGAGGCCCTTGTGTTGGGTGCAAAGGCGGGAGTGGACCCCGCTATTATAATAAAGGTGCTGAGCGGCGGGTACGCGCAGACGAGGGTAATGGATGTACGCGGTGAGAAAGTGGTAAACGGGGATTTCGAGCCCGGGTTCAAGAGCAAGTTTCATTACAAGGATCTGAATATTATCATGAAAACGGCGCTCGATTACAACGTGCCACTTCCTGCAACCAGTATCGTTCACGAGCTCTATACGACGATGATAGCGAAGAACAGGGGCGATTACGATCATTCGGGAGTGGTGACCGTAATTGAAGATCTCGCTGGTATCAAGGCACGGACAAAAGGCGGCAAGTAAGGGGGAGGTGTGTTATGTCTGTAAGCGTACAGTTTTTCGGAGTTGCGGGGTACAAGATAATAACATCGGGCGGGGTGCATGTACTGATCGATCCATTTCTCGATGAGAATCCATACTCACCGGTGAAATCGGATGACCTCGAGCGGGTAGATCTCCTGCTTATAACACACAATGCATTCGATCACTTCGGAGATGCCCCGAAAGTCGTAAAGAAGTACGGCTGCAGGGTGGTCTGCGCGGTGGACGTGCTGCATCATCTCGTTCAATACCACGGGATAGACCCGTCGCTGATCCTACCGACGATATGGGGGATGTCCATGGAATCGAACGGAATCCTCATCCACCCGGTAGAGAGCCATCACTGGTCGTTTACGAGGAAGCAGGATGGTTCGCTGCTTTCGGGTCCTGCAATGGGGTTTATCGTGGAGGCGGGTGAAGACGTGAGAATCTACCATCCCGGTGATTCGGCGTCTTTTTCCGACATGAAACTCATCGGAGAAACATACAGGCCGAATTATGGGCTCATGCATGTGACGCTGCCGGAGGGAGAAGGGGTATCTCTTCCGCACCAGGAGTGCTACAAAACCGGTGAGCTCACGCCCGAACAGGCGCTTCTAGCGAGCGAGTGGCTGGACCTTAAAACGGTCATCGTAAGCCACTACGTCGATCCGGAGTGTGAGGACGTAAGAGATTTCGTCGCACTCGTAGAAGAACGCAGAAAGAAAAAGGCCTATGCACCGGAGTTGAAGGTGATGGCACCCGGCGAAGTATACAACATCAAAGGATAATAATGACGAAAGGAAGGACATACAATGCCAGTAGAGATACCTAAAAAGGTTCTTGAAGAGTTCGGCTGTTATACGCCGTATGAGAAGCCCGAGAACATATCGGACAAGAAACAGCTCGAGATGTACTACCAGATAAACCTCATCAGGGAGTTCGATACCAAGGTGAGGGATCTGTGGATGGAGAACAGGATATACGGGCTCGCACATGCATATATAGGGTCGGAGGCGATTGCAGTCGGTGCCTGTTCTGCGCTGAAACCGGATGACTGTATTACAAGTACACACAGGGGACATGGCCATACGATAGCCAAGGGTGGTGACGTTAAGATTATGATGGCTGAACTCTTCGGTAAATACGAGGGGTACAACCACGGCAAAGGCGGATCGATGCATATCGCAGACGTGGAGCATGGAATGCTCGGCGCCACGGGGATAGTCGGGAGCGGGATGCCGCTCGCAGTCGGCGCTGCCATGGCCTCGGACCGACTCGGGAAGGGATTCGTGTCCGTGTGTTTTCATGGTGACGGCGGAAGCAACCAGGGAGTCTGGCATGAATCGATAAACATGGCAGCTGCGTGGAAACTCCCCGTTATATTCATCTGTGAAAACAACCAGTATGCAATCGGAACCTCGATCAAGTCCGTTTCGGGTCAACCGGAGATACACAAGCGTGCGGCGGCCTACAATATTCCCGGAGTACTGGTCGACGGATTCAACTGTTTTGTAGTGTATAAAGCGGTGCAGGAAGCTTCGGAACGGGCAAGAAAAGGTGAGGGTCCGTCCCTCATTGAGGCGCGGACGATGCGGTTTCTTGGACATTTCGTCGCAGACGACCAGTGGTACCGGGACCTCAAGGCGGTGGAACCGTGGTGGAACCTGGAACCGATACGGCGGATGCGGATGTATCTCCTTAACAACAAGATTACTGATAAGGCCGGGGTAAAAGAGCTCGAAGACAAGGCGGTAAGTGATGTCGCTGAAGCGATCAAGTATGCAGAGGAGGAGTGTACCGAACCGCCTGCAAACAGGCTGTACACGGACATCTACGCGAACAACGAGGTAATAAAGTAGTATTTCAAAAGAGAAGATGACATAACTATATAGTGCTGATTAAGAGTATATAATTCTAATCAAGAGATTGAAATAATTCGGTACGACGGTACCGGTTTCTAGGGGGTATCAGAGTGAATGAGATAACCGGAAGACAGGCGTTGAACGATGCCATGAAAGAAGAGATGCTGCGGGATGAGACCGTTATCCTTATGGGATGCGATGTTGCCGTAAGAGGAAACCCCTTTGGAGTTACAAGGGGCCTTTGTCAGCAGTTCGGTGAGAAGAGGGTAATCGATACACCCATATCAGAGGCTGGTTTTACAGGGATTGGTATCGGTGCCGCAGGCATGGGACTCCGTCCAATAGTAGAGATACTGTACTCTGACTGGATAACACTTCCCATGGATCAGATCGTTAATATTGCAGCGAAGATACGATACATGTTCGGCGGGAAGATCAATATGCCGCTCGTTATACGGGCGCCGTTCGGTTGCAGTGGCGGTGTCGCAGCACAGCATTCTCAGTCTCTGGAAGCGTGGTTCAATCACGTTCCGGGACTTAAGGTGGCAACACCGCTTTCACCATATGATGTCAAGGGAATGCTTAAGACTGCGGTGCGTGACGATAATCCCGTAATATTTTTCGAGCACAAAAAATCCTACACAATGAAGGGCGAGGTTCCGGATGAAGACTATACCGTACCGTTTGGAAAGGCGGCGGTACGACGGGAGGGGAGCGACGTTACGATCGTTACGTACTCCTACATGACGGTAAAGTCCATGAATGTTGCTGAAGAGCTTGCCGCGGAAGGGATCCAGTGCGAGGTGATCGAACTCCGGTCCCTTCTTCCTCTTGATTACGAAACGGTGATGAAATCGGTTGAAAAGACAAACCGGGTCGTTGTAGCACAGGAAGCGCATCTTCGCGGCGGCATGGCAAGTGACATTGTTGCGGAGATAGTCGACAGGGGATTTGATCTTCTCGATGCGCCGCCTGTCCGAGTGGGATCGCTCAATATACCTGTACCTTTCAACAGGACGCTTGAAAACATGGTGATCCCGGATGAAAACAAGATTATGAGTGCGGTAAAGAGAGTTCTCGAAGCGTAAGGAGACGCAGGTACCATGCCAATCATATTAACGTTGCCGAAAATAGGCGTCAACATGACCGAGGCCACGATCATACAGTGGCTTGTAAATGAAGGAGATTACGTCGAAGAAGGCCAGATGATTCTCGAGGCTGAGACTGACAAAGCATCGCAGGATATTCCCACAACCAGGTCGGGTGTCCTGGCAATGATAGTCGCCCAGCCGGGAAAAACGGTACAGACCCAGGAACCAATTGCCGTGCTCACCGAAAAGGACGAGACGTTGCCAGAGGATTTTTTTGTAGAAACCGGAGTGTCCGAAAAAAAGATGGACGTGCCTGCTCCTGCTCAACAGGGGCACGAGATTGAGATGAAGAAAGCTATTTCGTTGACCGATTCGAGGATACGGATATCTCCTGTTGCGAAGAAGCTCGCAAAAGAACTCGATATCGACGTTAACCTGATAACTCCTTCCAAACCGGGTGGGAGGATCGATAAGGCAGACGTGCTCGAATATGCCCGGGGTGCAGAAGCTGCAGGCGAGGAAGTCATTCGCGAAGCTGTCACGGAACAGGATGCAAACCTCATACCACTTGCTGGAATCAGAAAGACGATCGCCTCCAGGATGTCGGAAAGCGTACATACCACAGCCAGTGCGGCCATTATCATGAAGGCCGATGTGAGTCGGCTTATCGAATGGAGAAATGGTTTCAAGGAGGGTGGGAAAAAGGTGAGCTATAACGACCTCATCGTTCATCTAGTGGCAAAGGCGCTGCGGGAGTTTCCGCAGATGAACTCTAGAATCGAAGGGGAACACATAAGATTAATGAAGGAAGTAAACATCGGAGTCGCCGTAGATTCTGAACGCGGTCTGCTGGTTCCTGTTATCCGGGATGCGGACAGAAAAGACGTGCTGACGATAGCCGATGAATCGAGGGCAAAGGTCGAGAGAGCGAAGGCTGGCAGAAGCACGAGGGAGGATATATCGAATGGTACCTTTACTGTGACGAACCTCGGTATGTTCGACGTAGAAAGTTTTGTACCGATAATCAACCCACCGCAGTGTGCGATCCTTGCAGTGGGATCAATTGTGAGAGAGCCATCGGTTGTTGACGATAACGATAGTGTCTCAGTGCGTCCCGTTATGCGGTTGAGTCTCGTGTGGGACCATAGAATCGTAGACGGTGCACCTGCGGCGCAGTTTCTACAACGCATAAAACAGCTGATCGAGCAGGGAGAGACCAATTAAAGGGGAGGTCCAGTCGTGGAGAATAATCTAAGCAGGCTTTCCAGTCTCGATGGGAAAGCGGCTCTTATTACCGGAGCAGGATCGGGGCTTGGAAGGGCGATCGCAGAGGGGTATGCGCAGGTCGGTGCAAAGATCGCATGTGTGGATATCTCGGCGCAAGACTCCGAGTTGGTTGCAGGAGGGATCGAGAAGCGTGGGGGAAACGCCGTTTCGGCCGAATGCGACGTGTCTCAGGCGGAGGACGTACGAAAGGCAGTCGAAACGTCTCTGAAGATGTTTGGCTCGATAGACATCCTCGTCAACAATGCCGGAATCGGAATTCGGTCGAACG
>Ga0307419_10000278_pt1 | contig 24891 bp, 26 predicted proteins | sample SalMarWE160230MG_2_FD_202512 | JGI IMG/M metagenome (GOLD analysis project Ga0307419, IMG submission 202512) | Salt marsh sediment microbial communities from the Plum Island Ecosystem LTER, Massachusetts, United States - WE1602-30 | ecosystem: Environmental > Aquatic > Marine > Intertidal zone... | reverse complement strand
GAGGGGAGCTTCGGTTCTTGGTCCTGACAACCCAAAAGAGAGAAAGAAAGGTAAGGGATAAATTCTGCATCTATTTCTTGACGGCCTTCGGTTTCACGGGTTCTTTTGAGGTGGACCTGACGGCGTTGCTGAACTTGCGGATTGCTATTGCGATGCCCCATATGAAGTTTGCCGCTATGCTGTGGAACATGTCAGTGGTCTGGAATACCCACCCCGAGTCGTCTGTGGCGTAGAAGGAGAAGACGATTATTCCCGCTGCATGGACGAGCGCGTAGATGAGGAGGGACGCGCCTATTATCATGAACGCCCCTCTCCCCTGGTTGAATATCGTTGCCATGGCCACCCTCGGGTTGGAGCGGTAGGCAGACCAGAGCCGGCAGATGAAGATTATGGCGATGAGAGAGCCGAGGACTGTTAATGCGCTCGCTATGGCCGTTATCATGGTGATGTCATTCATTCTTCCACCTCATTATGCCCTCCCACCTGAAGATGAGAATAAGGAGCGCGACCAGGGATATCATCCTGGGGAGTATGATGGTCGGGAAGATTGCCTCCACTATGAAGGGGACCTCCCCATAAACATATATCATTATCAGCCTGGCGACGCCAGCCATGAGGGCAAGCAGGACGACAGCGAGCAGGACCTTCATGTCGTTCTGCAGCTTCCTGCTCTTGGGAATGAGCATTATTATGTTCTTCTTCTCTATCCTGGCAGTCCTGAAGGAGAAGTAGCTGATCAGGAGGGCGATTATTACGTTGAATCCCAGACCCAGGATAAATACCAGCTCGAACATTATTATATTATTGTGCAGGCAGGCTATTAAACTATGCCGTTTTTTACGTGTGATGCCCTGAATCCAGATTTGACTGCGGCCATGGGCATGATGATATATTTATATATCAGGTGATATAATATTATACCATATGATAAAGAATTATACCACTGACAGGGTTCTGGGTCTGTTCTTCAGGAGTCCTACCAGGAGGTTCCACTTGAGGGAGATATGCAGGCTAATAGGCATGGGAATGCCCTCTGTGAAGCTCCATGTCAGCAGGCTCGAGGAGCAGGGGTTCATAAGGAAGGAGAAGGGTGAGATATACCCTTATTACAGGGCAGATATCAATGATAAATTCAAACTCTACAAAAGGAACTCAATGCTTGTGAACATCCAAGAATCAGGCCTGATGGAATTCCTTGAGGAAGAATTCGTTCCGTCTGCTGTTGTCCTGTTCGGTTCAGCCTCCAGGGGCGAGGACACGGAAAACAGCGACATTGACCTCCTTGTCATTGCAAAGGAGAAGGACGTTAATCTCAAGAAGTATGAAAGCGCGCTCGGAAGGAAGATTAACATGATATTCGAGGATTCTTCAAAGGGCATGCCGAAAGAGCTGCTCAACAACGTGATAAACGGCATCGTTTTGTATGGGTATCTGAAGGTGATTGGATGAAGGAATGGAAAGACTCGCAAAGCGAGGTGAGCAAAGTGAAGAGGGACAGCGAAATGGCAAGGTCAATCCTCAAGATGGTCAGGGTAAGGATAAGGGCAAACGAAAGGCTGGAAGGCGATGATTTTGCTTCGCTTAAGCTGGAATCATACTACGAGATAATCAAGGAAATCATAACCGCCCTGATGGCCCTTGACGGATATAAGACGCTCAGCCACGAGGTTCTTATAGGATACCTCAGGGAATTCCACAGTGAGTTGCACGATGACATATACTTCATTGACAACATCAGGAAGCTGAGGCACAAAATAAGCTACAAGGGATTCTTCATAAACAGGGATTATCTGGAAAGGGACGAGTGGCGGATAAAGGAGATAATAAGAAAGCTCGAGAAGATGCTTGTAAGAAAGCTGGAGGACTGAAGCAAGGTGTTATCATGGCCGTAAGGATTGTTGCCCTGGGTGATTTGCACGGAAGGTTTCCCAGGATAAGCTCCAGGAAGTTTGACTACATGCTGTCAGTGGGGGACTTCTGCCCCAACCTCTCCAGGGACTTGATGTTCCAGGACCTGCGGAAGAGGCTGGAGGAGCCGGGATACGAAGGCGAATGGTGGGACTCCATAGGGGAGAAAGAGGCCGGGAGGAGGAACAGGGCAGAGATGGAGAGGGGCAGGAAGGTCCTTGAGAGGGTTGCCTCGTACGGAAAGCCAGTGATAGCGGTTCCTGGCAACACGGACTTCTTCAGCAGGGGCTCCAGCGTCCTGGGCAGCGGGAATTACTACAGGAGCTTCCTCCTCAAAGAACTTAAGAACGTGAAGGACGCGCACATGAAGGCTGTCAGGACGCCTTTCTTCACTGTGATTGGTTATGGTGGGACCAGCGGGCCTGAGATTCCCATTGAGGAGGAAAGGAGACTCTACAGCGCAAGGGAGCTCAGGGGAATGGAAAGGGACCTGAAGTACCTGGAGGACAGGTTTGACAGGCTGTTCCGCAAGGCAGAGGAACCGGTTGTTTTCCTTGTGCACAACGTCCCATACGGCACCAGCCTCGACAGGATAAGGAACAAGGACTCACCGAGGTTCGGGAAGCATTTCGGTTCGATCCTGGCAAGGAGGATGATAGAGAAGCACCAGCCGCTGGTTTGCCTCGGAGGGCACATGCACAAGGGAAAGGGAGCGTGCTACATAGGCGATACCCTCTGCATCAACCCTGGTGAGGGCCCTGGCGCCAACCTTCGGTTCGAGATAGACGGCATGAAGCTGGACTTTAAGAAGCCGGGTTCCTTATAAATTGCTCGGATTCCACTATTTATGGTTGCATGAAAGTTGACGGGAAAGGCTACAGGACCATATGGATGGAGGGCGGGAAGCTAATGATAATAGACCAGAGGAACCTCCCCCACGAGTTCGTTATCGAGAATCTGGAAACGGTGGAGGACGTGGCCAGGGCGATAAAGGAGATGCACATAAGGGGGGCCGGAGCCATAGGTGCAGCAGCCGGCTACGGTATGTTTCTGGCTGCAATGGAGGCCCCTGCGGAAGGTTTTGATAATTATATGAAGGAGGCTGGCGAGAGGCTGAAGGCGACCAGGCCCACGGCTGTCAACCTCCAGTGGGCTGTTGAGAGGCAGCTCTCTGGAATCTCCAAAGGGAAACCAGAGAAGAAGAGGGAGATAGCGGGGAGGGTGGCGCAGGGGATAGCTGACGAGGATGCTGAATCATGCAGGAGGATAGGCGAGCACGGCCTCAGGATAATCGAGGGTCTGAGCCAGAGAAAGGGAGGAAAGCCCGTTAACATACTTACCCACTGCAACGCAGGGTGGCTGGCATTCGTTGACTACGGGACCGCTACCGCCCCGATTTATGCAGCGCACGAGAAGGGAATCCCAGTCCACGTCTGGGTGGATGAGACCCGCCCCAGGAACCAGGGAGCAAGGCTGACAGCCTGGGAACTCGGCCAGCACGGTGTTCCCCACACGGTGATTTCTGACAATACAGGAGGCCACCTGATGCAGAACGGCATGGTGGACATGGTCATAGTGGGAAGCGACAGGACCACCTTTACGGGAAACGTCGCGAACAAGATAGGGACCTACCTGAAAGCGCTGGCCGCTAGGGACAACAGCGTCCCCTTCTACGTTGCGCTCCCCTCATCAACCCTTGACTGGAAGACCAGCGATGGGAGGGAGATTCCCATAGAGGAACGAGAGTCGGATGAAGTCCGGTTCGCGCAGGGCCTGTGCGAAGGCTCCTTGCGGAGCGTCCTCCTGACGCCCGAGAAGAGCCCCGCAGCCAACTACGCCTTTGACGTCACTCCAGCGAGATTGGTTACGGGCCTGATAACAGAGAGGGGAATATGCAGGCCAGAGGAAGGGGAGATAAGAAGGCTCTTCCCTGAGAAGTGAGACAAAGAACAACTTTTAAATAGCTTATTCCGACTCTATAACTATGCCTATAGAGGGGTTTGTGGAATACAGGAGGAGGGAGTACTGCAAGGACGTCCAGTGCCCTGTCCAGGTGATAATGGATTCAAAGGGCGAGGGCTCTGAGGACTTTGAGAAGCTCAGGAAGATATGCAAGGAGGCATGCCTCCACACAACGCACGAGTTCCACAAATGGCTCACTGACAGGGGATATCTGGTGGCGAAGCCTGCCCCTCAGGGTGAAGAGGAGGGATGACAATGAACTGGGGAATGAGGAACAGGATGTCGAGGATAATCAACCCCAAGACCAAGAGCTGCGTGATGCTGGCGGTCGACCACGGATACTTCCAGGGCCCCACGACAGGGCTCAGGAACCTGGCAAAGGCGGTTGACCCGCTGCTCCCCTATGCGGACGCGCTGATGATAGCAAGAGGGGGTTTGAGAAACTGGATAACCCATGACATGGACAAGCCGATTGTATTGAGGGTATCAGGGGGGCAGAGCGTGCTAAAGGAGCTCTCCAACGAGGTGATAACCACGTCCATAGATTCTGCGATTAGGCTGAATGCCTCTGCAGTGACGTGCTCCGTCTACGTCGGCGGGGAGTATGAGAAGGAGACCATACACAACCTCGCGAAGCTCGTGAACGAGGCCGAGAAGTACGGAATTCCTGTCCTTGCCGTGACCGCAGTGGGAAAGGAAATGGCAAGGGACGCCAGGTACCTGGGACTGGCCTCGAGAATATGCATCGAGACAGGAGCGCACATGATAAAGACCTATTACTGCGACGGCTTTGAGGATGTTGTGGAGGCATGCGGGAACGCGCCCGTCGTGATAGCAGGAGGCAAGAAGATGCCCGAGAGGGAGGCCCTACAGATGGCTTACGACGCGGTCTCAAAGGGAGCGTCAGGGGTTGACATGGGAAGGAACATCTTCCAGAGCGACTCGCCCGTCAGCATGATAAAGGCCGTTAGGGGGATAGTCCACGACAAGATTTCCGTGGACGAGGCCTACAATATTTATGAGCAGGGCAAGAAGGCCAAGTAAGGGACGTGATGCTGAGTGAAGGTGGCTGTCTATTACAGGAACAGTGATGTCAGGATAGAGGAGAGGCCGAAACCCAGACTGAATGAAGGTGAGATTCTCGTTAAAATGAAGGCCTCGGGCATCTGCGGAACAGATCTGATGGAATGGTATCGGATAAAGAAGGCCCCGAGGGTCCTCGGCCACGAGATGGTCGGGGATATCGTTGAGTCCAGGTCAGGGAAGTTCTCTGTTGGCCACAGGGTCTTTGTCAGCCACCACGTCCCGTGCAACGACTGCAAGTACTGCAGGGAGGGCAACCACACGGCGTGCGAGACCCTCCATGAAGGAAACTATGACCCAGGCGGGTTCAGCGAATACATTAGGGTCCCTGGGATAAACGTGGAGAACGGGACTTATCTTCTCCCGGATAACGTGTCCTATGAGGAGGGAGTGATGATAGAGCCACTGGCCTGCGCGGTGAGAGCGCAGAGGGTGATAGGGGTGAAGGGGGGACAGACGGTCCTTGTCCTCGGTTCAGGCGTCTCGGGCCTCCTCAACATAGCCGTCGCCAAGCTCAAGGGCGCCAGGGTAATCGCGACCGACATAAACGGATACCGGCTTGGGAAGGCCAAGGAATTCGGCGCAGACGAGGCAGTGGACGCGAGGAATCTTCCTGACATGAAGGCTGACAGGGTCCTGGTCTGCACGGGCGCCATGCAGGCATTCGGGCAAGCATTCAAATCCGTTGACAGGAAGGGAATAGTGATGTTCTTCGCCATCCCTGACAGGGACATAACCATGCCCACAACGGATTTCTGGAGGAACGAATTGAGCTTCGTCTCCAGCTACGGTGCCGCCCCCGCTGACCTGGAGGAATCCCTTGATCTGATAAGCGAGGGAAAAATCAACGTCAAGGGGATGGTAACCGACAGGTTCCCCCTCAGCCAGATACAGAAGGGTTTTGACGTAGCAGGCAGGGCGCAGGAATCCCTGAAGGTCATGATAACCGCAGAATAGGGTATAGGTTAGGATTACTTCTTTGCGTAGTGATGTATCATATTTAAGGAGTGAAAACAATAATTTATGATGCCCAAAAGAGTTAGGATGAAAATGGGTAAACAGAAAGAAATGATAGAGAATGCAAAGTCTATTGTTGGCGATTGGGAAAAACTATCAAAACTTATTGGTGCCAACAAACAATATTTAAGATATTATCTTAGAAGGGAAGTAAGAACACTCCCAGAACCCCTATATAACAAACTTAGCAAGATAGTGAGAACAGAATATGATGGATTCATATTGGAAATGTTAGATGGTAACTGGGGAAGGATGAAGGGTGCTAAAATGAGCCCCAGGACAAAACCCAAAAGCGTCAGCTTAATCAAACCTTCTGTTGAACTTGCTGAGATAATGGGCATTATGCTTGGAGATGGCAATATATACAAAAAACAGTATGCAATAAGGGTTTGTGGAAACGCAAAGGAAGACAAGATTTATCTTATAGAACATGTAAAAAAATTATTTGATTCTGTTTTTGGTATAATACCTAGAGAATATTACCTTAAATCTCAAAATGAATTAATACTCTACGCATATAGTAAGTTCATTGCAACCAACCTTATGCATTACGGACTTGTTTCTGGTAATAAGAAGAAAAAGGGTGCCAAAATACCAGAATGGATAATGAATGATGAAAAATACACCAGTGCGTGCATAAGGGGATTGTTTGATACAGACGGCACAGTATTCCAACAAAGGGGTAACCTAAAAATCGAGTTAGCATCAGGAATTCCAAGTTTACAGAAAACGTTTTATGAGTCAATGAAAAGGGTAGGTTTTCATAAAAACTGGTCAACCCCAAATTCCAGCAACGTTAGTAGATATGGTCTTTATTCAAAGAACGATGTTAACAAATTTATAGATGAAATCGGCTTTAAAAACATAAAGCATATAAATAAATGCACAAAATATAACCGCGCCAAGTGCCCAGGTAGTGTAGCGGCCTAATTGCGCCAAAGAGATTTGGTGCAAGGCTAAGCATATGAGACTGTCACTCTCATGACCCGGGTTCAAATGAACCCTTTTGCCCAGTAAACGTGCAAAAGCGTTCGCGGAAAGAAAGCTTCCGCCGAACGAAAGGTTCTGGGAATCCCGGCCTGGGCGCTTATCTTTTTTATTAATCCTTGGGGGGCCGAGGAGTATTTAAGAAAGGAAAACAATTCTTTAAACGATTATGGAAAAGAAGAATTTCCTTTTCGTTACATACGATGCGCTCATCACTGACATCGCCTGGCAGATAGTCAAGGAGGGGCACGACGTCAAGTTCTTTACTGAGAACAGCGTAGAGAAGGAGGTAGGTGACGGGTTCGTCCCAAAGGTGGACAACTGGAGGAAGGAGGTCGACTGGGCGGACGTCATAGTTTTCGACGACACGCTGGGCCAGGGAAAGAGAGCAAAGAGGCTCATGGAGCAGGGACATAATGTTATAGGGGGGACGCCCTACACGGACAAGCTGGAGGACGACCGTGCCTTCGGCCAGGAAGAGATGAAGAAGCACGGCATAAACATAATCCCCTACATGGACTTCACGTCCTTTGACGAGGCCATAGCGTTCGTGCAGGAGAACCCGGGGAGGTATGTCCTCAAGCCGGTCGGGGACAGCGCCCCCAAGAGGTTCCTTTACATCGGCGAGGAAGACGACGGCAAGGACATGCTCCAGGTCCTGGACGCATACAGCAAGGCATGGTCAAAGAAGGTAAAGAGGTTCCAGCTCCAGAAGAGGATTCCGGGCGTTGAGGTTGCAGTAAGCGCGTTCTTCAACGGGCACGAATACGTCTATCCCATAAACGTCAACTTCGAGCACAAGAAGCTCTTTCCCGGTAACATCGGCCCATCCACAGGGGAGATGGGGACGAGCGCTTTCTGGAGCAAGCCCAACAGGCTCTTCAACATGACCCTGAAGAAGCTGGAGAACATCCTCAGGAAGGAGAGGTACGTCGGCTGCATAGACCTGAACTGCATAGTGAACAGCAACGGAATCTATCCCCTTGAGTTCACTTCCCGGTTCGGCTACCCCATCATATTCATACAGCAGGAGGGCATGATAACCCCCATAAGCGAGTTCTTCTACGGCCTCGCGCGCGGGGATGACATAAAGCTGAAGGTAAAGAGCGGCTTCCAGGTCGGGGCGAGGATTGTCGTTCCGCCGTTCCCGTTCAGGGACAGGAAGACCTTCGAGGTCCAGTCAAAGGATTCTGTCATATACTTCAGGAAGCCGAACATGGAAGGGATTCACATAGAGGATGTCAAGCTCGTCAACGGGGAATGGGTCGTGACAGGGACCTCTGGTGTCGTGCTGGTCGTCTGCGGGACAGGTCCCACCATGAAGCAGGCCCAGGCGCAGATGTACAACAGGATAAATAACATAAACATCCCCCACATGTATTACAGGAAGGACATAGGGGACAGGTGGTTCGAGGACAGCGACCGCCTCCACAACTGGGGCTACCTCAGGGAGACATGATAAGATGGGTATGGTTCCCGGGTATTTGTTTGCATTTCCATGTGTTTCCTGAAGTTAGTCGGGACTTCAAGCAATTCTGCGAAACGCTCACCCGATTCTGTCATCTTGACGTAATTTTTTTCAAAGTCAAAATCCAGATAACGGCAAGCCTCCAGCATCTTAAGCACCCGTCCAAGTTCGTGGTTATTCACGACTTCTTCTTCGCCGAAGTTGAAGAGGGGAATGTCCATCAGGGATTCGTCAATACTTTTCACTCCTTCGGCAAAAGCATCAAGCGGAACCATTTTAGTGTCATAGGTTATTGCATTGAGGTATTTAAGAACAATAATTCCAGAGCTTATAGGAGTCTGTGGCATGATTCCTTATAATATATATTGCGTCAGAAGGATAAAAAGCATTAGGATTTATAAACCACTTTGCAAGAAGTTACTATTAGACAGACGACCTTTCGATCCCAGTAACAATGTAGACAACCCTGGGCATGAAAAGTCGTCATTCCAATATCAGATGGACGTCATTGACCGATTGGATAAGGACGTCATTCCAACAAATAGACAGACGACTTTAACCAATTGAACCAGGTCGTCATTCCAGTGATGGGCCTGTAGCTCAGTCTGGTAGAGCAGCGGGCTTTTAGCCGCGCGTTAAAAGCGTCGAGACCTAACTTGCATTGGAAGTTTTCGGGCATTTCCGTTAACGCTTTGTGAAAGCGGGAGCTTCCGTAAAGGGTTAGGTCTGTGAGAGGAAACCCGCGTGTCGTCGGTTCAAAAGAACCCTTTTGCCCAGTAAACGTGCAAAAGCGTTCGCGGAAAGACCGCTTCCGCAAGAACGAAAGGTTCTGGATGTCCGGCCAGGCCCATAACACCCTTTTTCTTTTCGAACCCAGTAGCGATATATCCAATCCTGGGCTCTAAAGCAAAAAGCGCGTCCGGAAAATATTTTCTGGTTGCTCCTCAGCTTGCGACTGAGCCTTTTCTTCGCATAAATATAACCTCTAGAGCCTGCTTGTTGCTCGCCCGCTTGCAGAAGTGGTAACTCTCGTAAGCGGGCAAAGCTTTAAAAGCTTGCAATACATATCTTGTGGTATTGGGCGCTCTTGAGTGTCCAGGGCTGATGTTCCCAAAAACATCCCATCGGGCAAGAAACCCCTCCAAGCGTATAATAATGCATTAACCTATTAACTGTTAATTGGTTAACAGCGAAAAGTATAAATACATCCAATCACATACATATACTACAAAGGTACGATTGGGTACTACGGCCTGGTGGTTAGGGCGTACGGGTGATTTCATAAAGACCATTGACATCCTCCAGCACAAGCTTGTTCCTGTTCATGAGGTCCTGCCGAAGCAGGAGAAGGAGTCCCTTCTGGAAAGGCTCGGTGTTGGGGAAGATTCCTTTCCGAAGATATTCGCGTCAGACCCGGCTCTGGTTAAAATAGAGGTAAAGCCAGGCGACGTGATAAGGATAACCAGGAAGTCGCAGACATCGGGGAAGTCAACCTATTACAGGGTTGTCGTTGACAAATAGAATCATGCTTATCAGCCAGGCGTGCCTATGTAGTTGGAGTTGAAGAATGTCGTTCATGCCCGTGTTCAGGATAATAGAGAAGGATATAGGGTGGGTTAGTTTTCAGGTCGAGTCCTTCAACCACTTCATTGACAGCGGCATCCAGAGGATAATAGACGAGATAGAGACTGTTTCTCTCAACCCCGAGCTGGGCGACCTCAAGCTCAGGTTCGGCAAGGTTCACGTCGGAAAGCCCATAATAAAGGAGGCGGACGGCGCAACGAGGCAGATATACCCTAACGAGGCAAGGATAAGGAACCTGACCTATTCCGCGCCCGTCTACGTTGACATAACGCCGATAACGAACGGCGTGCACGAGAAGACAGAGAGGGTCCACATAGGGAACCTCCCGATAATGGTGAAATCCTGCCTCTGTTCTACGTATGGCCTCTCCAAGAAGGAGCTGGAGGAAAGGGGGGAAGATCCGTATGACCCCGGCGGCTACTTCATAGTTAACGGGACCGAGAGGGTGCTCGTCCTGATAGAGGAGATTGCATCCAACAAGCCCATATTCGAGAAGGACGGGGAGGAGATATCAGTAAGGATAAACTCTGAGAAGAGCGGTTTCAAGCAGAGGCACATGGTGGAGAGGAAGCCGGACGGTGAGATAAACATATCATTCGCCAACATCAGGAAGCTGTCCGTGATAACCCTCCTCAAGGCTCTCGGGCTCGAGACGGACAGGGAGATATGCGAGCACATATCAGACGAACCAAAGGTCCTCAACGAGCTCTACATCAACCTGTATCAGTCGACGGTGACGACCTCTGAGGAGGCCATAGACAACATAGGAAGGAAGCTCAGGGTATCTGAAGATTACAGGGAAGAGAGGGTAAACCAGATACTTGACAGGTATCTGCTCCCGCACATAGGGCAGAAGACAGAGAACAGGAAAGAAAAGGCAGACGTGCTCGCGAAGATAATAAGGAAGACCATCCTGCTGTCGCTTGACATGATACCAGAGGATGACATCGACCACTACAACAACAAGAGGCTGCTGATGTCAGGGGAACTTTTGGGACAGCTGTTCAGGAGCATACTCCTTGGAAGGTGGGGCCTCCTGGCAAAGATGAACTACAACTACCAGAAGCTCGTGAAGAGAGGGAAATCTCCGTCCATACAGGGAATAATAGAGGCTAACGCCGTTACCAAGCAGATATTGTCGTCACTCGCGACAGGAAACTGGGTAGGAGGCAGGTCGGGCGTCTCCCAGAGGCTTGACAGGTCATCATACATAAAGACAATATCTCACCTGAGGTCTGTCATATCCCCGCTTACCTCAACGCAGGAGCACTTCAAGGCAAGGCAGATACACCCGACAGAATGGGGAAGGCTCTGCCCGGCAGAGACGCCGGAGGGAAGTTCCATAGGCCTGAGGAAGCATCTCGCTCTCATGGTGGAGATAACCCCGGGGCTCGATGAGAAGGAGACCGAGAAGGTAATGAAGGCGGTTTCAGGAAAGTGATTATCATGGCAAAGGCAAAGGCTGCAAAGGTTGCAGAAAGGAAAAAGGCGAAGACTGACCTCTACTTCAACGGGAAGCTCATAGGGGAGGCATCCAACCCCGAGGATTTTGCCAGGGACATCAGGAAGAAGAGGAGGGCCGGCCTGATATCATCGCAGGTCAACGTGGCATACCATCCCATATTCGAGGAGATAAGGATAAACACGGAACATGGCAGGGCGAGGAGGCCGCTCATCATAGTGGAGGACGGGAAGCCCAGGCTCCTGCCCGAGCACATAAAGAGGCTGCAGAAGGGTGAGATTGACTGGAGCTACCTCCTGAGCCACGGCATCATAGAATACATTGACGCAGAGGAAGAGGAGAACACGCTCATTGCCCTCAACGAGGGTGACGTGAACAAGGACATTACCCATCTGGAACTCAACCCGATAGTAATCCTGGGGATATCAGCATGCCTCATCCCGTATCCCGAATATAACAGGGGGGACAGGATTAACTTCGGCGCCAAGATGGTCGGTCAGGCAATAGGAATGATGAGCAGGAACTTCGTCACCAGGACGGATACCAAGTTCAATGTCCTCGCATACCCCCAGACCCCGCTCATAAAGACCAGCGTCAGCAGCATACTCGACGATTACCCGGGAGGGCATAACGTCGTGGTCGCGGTGATGTGCTATGACGGATACAACCTGAACGACGCCATCGTGATAAACAAGTCCTCTGTGGAGAGAGGCTTGTTCCGCTCATTCTACTTCCGCACGTACGAGACCATAAAGAAGCGTTACTGGGGAGGCCAGGAAGATGAGATAGTAATCCCCGAGCCCGGGATAAAGGGACACAGGGGAGAGGATGCCTACAGGGACCTGGGAGAGGACGGCATAATAAACCCGGAGACCGTGGTGACATCGGATTCCGTCCTCGTGGGCAAGGTCTCGCCTCTGAGGTTCCTCTCGAGCGAGGAATTCACGGCAGACATAGAGAACAAGAGGGAGGCATCGGTCACGATAAGGTATGGCGAGGGCGGGATAGTCGACGACGTCCTGATAACAGAAACCATAGATTCCGACCAGCTGCTCAAGATAAAGGTAAGGGACGAGAGGATACTGGAGATAGGGGACAAGCTCGCATCGAGGCACGGCCAGAAGGGCGTGATAAGCATACTCGTCCCGCAGGAGGACATGCCCTTCACGAGGAGCGGCATAATACCCGACCTCATATTCAATCCGCACGCTATTCCTTCAAGGATGACTATCGGACAGTTACTTGAGCTCGTCGCAGGCAAGAGCGCCGCGGCAAGCGGACAGAACATAGATTCCTCTGCATTCAATCACATGAAGGAGGATGATATAAGGAAGCTGCTAGGCTCGATGGGATTCAGGGAGGACGGGAAGGAGATGCTTTATGACGGGAGGACGGGAAGGTCCTTCCAGGTACTCATATTCACCGGCCTCGCATACTACATGAAGCTCGACCACATGGTTGCTGACAAGATACACTCAAGGTCAAGGGGTCCTGTGACCCTCCTGACGAAGCAGCCGACAGAGGGGAGGGCAAAGAGGGGGGGCCTTCGTCTCGGTGAGATGGAGCAGCAGTGCCTCGTCGGGCATGGCGCGGCGCTGACCCTGAAGGAGAGGTTCGACTCAGACAAGACGATGATACCGATATGCAAGAAGTGCGGCCTGATAGCCATATTCGATTCCATAAAGAACAGGAGCTACTGCGCGGTGTGCAAGGACAGCGAGGTTGCATGGGTGCAGACCTCCTATGCCTTCAAGCTGATGATTGACGAACTCAAGTCGATGGGAATATACCCTGAGATGAGGGTAAAGGAGATGTAAAATGGTAAACAAGATAGATTCCATGAAATTCAGCCTGATTTCGCCAGAGATTATAAGGCAGCTGGCCCGCGTCAGGGTGGTATCTTCGGATTTGTATGACGCTGACGGCTATCCCGTAGAGGGCGGGGTGATGGACCCAAGGCTTGGCGTGATAGACCCCGGCCTGCACTGCAGGACATGCGGAGGAGGGATAGGCGACTGTGGTGGGCATTTCGGATACCTGGAGCTCGCGAGGCCTGTGATAAACGTCCTCTACACCAAGACTATATACCAGCTCCTGAAGATGTCATGCCAGCACTGCCACAGAATCCTCATAGTGAGCCCTGACGGAGACGTCAAGAAGAAGAGGAAGATAGGCGACAAGGCATCGGCCCTTCCTGGCAAATGTCCCCACTGCGGCAAGGAGCAGAAGAAGATATCCTTCGTTAAGCCGTATACCTTCTACCAGAACAAGACAGAGCTCGACCCGCAGGTGATAAGGGAGAGATTCGAGAAGATTCCTGACAAGGACCTCAGGAAGGTCGGGTTCAGGGGAGGGAGGCCGGAGTGGCTCATACTCACGCTTTTCCCGATACCTCCGGTAACCATGAGACCGAGCATCACGCTCGAGGGCGGGGAGAGGTCAGAGGACGACCTCACGCACAAGCTGGTCGACGTGGTTCGAATCAACCAGTCCCTGAAGGAGAATATGGACATTGGAGCTCCAGACTTCATACTCAACGATCTCTGGGAGCTGGTCCAGTATCATATTTCAACGTACTTCGATAACGAGCTGACCGGCGTCCCCCTAGCAAGGCACAGGTCCGGCCGTCCCCTGAAGGGCCTGATACAGAGGCTGAAGGCAAAGGAAGGGAGAATCCGCGGGAACCTGCTTGGAAAGAGGGTCAACTTCTCATCAAGGACCGTGATATCGCCTGACCCCATGCTGTCCATAAACGAGGTAGGCGTTCCTGAGCAGGTTGCGAACGAACTGACTATTCCTGAGAGCGTCACTGAAATCAACATGAAGGACATAAAGCAGACAATAAAGAACGGCCTGGTCAATTACGTGGTGAGGCCCGACGGCAGGAGGATAAAGGTGGGGCTTGAGAACAGGAAGGACGTCATTGACAACATGAACATAGACTGGCAGATAGAGAGGACCCTGAGGGACAATGACATCGTATTGTTCAACCGTCAGCCCTCGCTCCACAGGATATCGATAATGGCGCACAGGGTGAGGGTGATGCCGCACAAGACATTCAGGATGAACCCGAGCGTCTGCCCCCCCTACAACGCGGACTTTGACGGCGACGAGATGAACCTCCACGTCCTACAGACAGAAGAGGCAAGGGTTGAGGCGTCATCCCTCATGGAGGTCCAGAAGAACATAATATCACCCAAGTTCGGAGGTCCGATAATAGGGCTGGACCTGGACCAGATATCCGGGATGTTCCTGCTCACAGGGAACAACGTGATTCTTTCAAGGGAGGAGGCATCACAGATTCTGGCAAGCGCCGGCATAGACATTGATTTGCCAGACAAGAAAGCATTCACAGGAAAGGACCTGTTCAGCCTCCTTCTTCCCAAGAGCCTGAACATGGAGTTCAAGGCAAGCTGCTGCAGGAACTGCGACGAGTGCAGGAAGGATAACTGCCCGCATGACGGATGGGTGAGCATAGTCAACGGCGAGGTGAAGAAGGGGAGGATTGACAAGGCAGCGGTTGGGGCAGGAAAGGGAAGGATAATCAGCAAGATAGTCCGCCTGTCAGGCCCGGAGGAGATAAGGAACTTCATAGACTATGCCGGCAGGCTTGGCATAGCATTCCTGATGAGGAGAGGATTTTCCATAGGGATAGCTGACCTCGACCTGTCGCCAGATGACATGAAGAAGGTCACTGGTGAGATAGACAGGGCCGAGAGTGATGCGAACCAGCTGATTGATGATTACCACGGGGGTGAGCTCAAGGTCCTTCCGGGGATGACGGCAGAGGAGTCGATGGAGGCCCAGATCCTGAACACGCTGGCATCCGGGGTCAGCAGGGTCAGCGACATCGTTGCCGAGAAGGTGAAGCACTCTGACATACAGGTCATGTCAAACTCCGGCGCCAAGGGCTCCATAATAAACACCACGCAGATGGCTGCTGTGGTAGGGCAGGAAACCATACTCGGGGAGAGGATAAAAAGAGGTTATATGAACAGGACGCTCCCGCACATAAGGCCCAACGATTTGTCGCCCGCTTCCCACGGATTCGTGAGGAGCAGCTTCAAGGCAGGGCTACAGCCATTCGGCCTGTTCTGGAACATAATGAACGGCAGGGAAGGTTTGATGGACAAGTCCCTGAGGACGAGGAAGTCCGGCTACATGCAGAGGCGTCTCGTGAACGCGCTGCAGGACATGAAGGTCTTTGATGACGGCAGCGTTAGGAACGCCAACCATGAGATAGTCCAGTTCCTTGCAGGAGAGGACGGGGTTGACCCGTCAAAGTCAGAGTGGGGAATCCTGAGATGGAGGGACCATATCCAGGGAGTGATGCAATAATGGACAGGGTGCCGCCAGGGATAAGGGAAGAAGTGGAGCATTTCCTTGAGAAGAAGAAGCTCTCGGAGGGAAAGAAGGAGAAGGTTCTGGCGGCCATAAAGGAGCTTTATGACAGCTCAAGATATGACCCGCAGGAGCCCGTGGGGGTCGTGTGCGCCCAGTCACTTTCTGAACCGGCGACGCAGATGTCGCTTGATTTCAATGAGAGGGTTATCCTCAAGCATGATGGTGTCATCAGGATAGCGAAAATCGGTGAGTTTATAAATAAGATGATGGAGGATTCCGGCATAAAGGGACCGGACGGCTGGGAGGTTTGTGATGTTTCTGGCAAGGAGCTGCTCGTCCCGAGCCTTAACGGAAATGAAAAGATAGGATGGATGAAGGTCAAGGAACTTAGCAGGCACGAATCCCCTGAAAGCCTGCTTGAGATAAGGACAGCCTCCGGCAGGAGGATTGTGGCCACGGATTCACATTCCTTTGTAACGAGGAAGAACAACAGGATTGTTTCGCTATCAGGCAGGGAGCTTGTTCCTGGTGACAGGATACCTTCCCTGATGTTCCTTCCGGAGAACTGCGTGCAGCATCTGGAAACCAGGGAGTTTCTTGCGGACCAGGGGTTTGCCAAGAAACCGCTTCCGGATTCCATTGAACTGACGAGAGGGTTGGGCTGGGTATTCGGGGCATACCTTGCTGAGGGAAATGCCACAAATTTCTATGTGTCATTCTCTAACACGGATCCCGTGTTCCTCTCGAGGATAAGGGATTTTGCCAAAATGTTCGGGTTTACCTTCAATGAATACGACAACCCGAGGGGCTTCAGTCCCTCCCATGACATAAGGGTCAATTCAAAGCAGCTGTCAAGACTGATGAAAAAGACTTGCAGGACAGGCTCTGCGATGAAGAGGGTCCCGGATTTTGCCTACAGCGCACACAGGGATTTTGTATCAGGCCTTCTCTCTGGATACTTTGATGGTGACGGGAACGTAAGCGTTGACAGGAGGGTCATAAGGGTATCCTCACGCTCAGGGGAACTCATAGACGGCATAGCACTCCTCCTCTCAAGGTTTGGCATATTTGCAAGAAAACACAAAGGGAAGGAGAATTCCCTGTCCATACCGTATAAATATGCCGGGAAATTCAGGGATGAGATAGGGCTTGCAGTGGAATCTAAATCCAGAAGGCTGGATGAGATTTGCACGCTCTTTGAGAAAAACAGGGACAATTACCAGGATTTCGTTGACATGATTAGCGGTTTTGATGACGTGATGCTCGATGTCTGCAGGAAGCTGAAGCTCCCCACCAGAACGGTGAACAGCTTCACGAAAAGGCAGAAGATAGGAAGGACCATTCTCATGAAACACATAACGAGGTTTGAAACGCTCTCCTCAAGGATGGGGATTGATGTGAAGGGTGAGCTTGATGTCCTTAAGAGAATGGCATGCTCTGATGTCGTCTGGGATGAGATAAGCGGGATAAAAAGGATGAAACCGAGCAGCGGGTATGTCTACGACTTCACCGTTCCTGAAACAGAAACCTTCACAACATTTGATGGAATCGTTACCCACAACACCATGCGGACGTACCACTTCGCAGGGACCGCAGGAATACAGGTCACCCTCGGCCTTCCGAGGATGATGGAGATATTCGATGCCAGGAAGGAGCCGCGGACCCCAACCATGAGGGTCTACATCATGGAAGAGTTCCAGGACATAGACAAGGTGAAGAAGATAGCAGAGCAGATAAAGGAGATAAAGGCAAAGGACGTCATACTTTCCACCACCGTCGACCTGACAGAGCTGCTCGTCAAGTGCAGGCTGAACCTCAAGAAGCTTGAGACCATGGGAATCCCAAAGGAGAAGGCCGGAAAGGTCATAAAGATGAGGAACGTTGATATGAGCCAGGAGGGCGACGACGTCGTGGTGATAAGGAGCAAGAAGGCTGACCTGAAGACCATGCACAAGCTCAAATATTCGATACTCGAATCCCACGTGAAGGGCATCAAGGGGATAGCCCAGGTAGTGGTGAGCAGGGATGAGCAGGGAGAGTGGATAATCGACACGCTGGGTTCGAACCTCAAGAAGGTATTCGAGATAGATGGGGTCGATTACACGAAGACGTTCAGCAACAACATCTTCGAGGTGCTGGACGTCCTGGGCGTCGAGGCAGCGAGGAACGTCATAATCAAGCAGGCCCAGTTCACCATGGAGGAACAGGGGCTCGGGGTTGACCCGAGGTATGTCATGCTCCTGGCAGACCTCATGACCGTGCAGGGAGACATAAGGGCGATAGGCAGGTACGGGATATCCGGCCAGAAGGCATCCGTCCTCGTGAGGGCATCTTTCGAGGAGACCAAGAAACACTTCACTGCAGCCGCGATAAGGGGCGAGGTCGACCCGCTCAAGGGGACGGTGGAGAACATAATGCTGAACCAGATCGCGCCCATAGGGACCGGCGCGTTCGACCTCATCGGGAGGATACCGGAGGGTTTTGCCGTGGAAGGGAAGCCGGCCAGGGCAACGAGTGCAAAGCCGAGGGCAAAGCCAGAGAAGCCCGTGAGGAAGGTCATCAAGCCAAAGGAGAAGAAGCCCTCCCTCAGGAAGCCCGTTGTCAGGAAGAAGGCAGTGAAAGCGGTCAAAGAGGCGAAGAAGTAGTGACCCTATCTATTTAAATACTTAATGTCATTATCTTTAACTGCGCCACTAACTTTCGGTTTTGACCGGAAAGGGTGCGCTGTTAAAGAGATTTGCAGCTTTGCTGCAAAGTAATCTTTAAACGATACACTGAAAGGTGCCGCCAGGGAACTGGCTTTGAACCGAGGTGATGCTGGATGATAAAAGAGGTCATTATACCCGAGGGGACGAACGTAAGCTTTGAGAACAGGGTGATAAAGGTTGCCGGCCCCAAGGGAGAATTGAGCAGGAAGATAGACTGCCCCGGGCTCATGGTAAAGATAGACAAGGGAAGGATTTCTTTTGAGAGCGAGTCCGACCGGAGAAGGGCAAAGGCCCTTGCCGGGACATGGGCATCCCACGCGAGGAACATGATAAACGGGGTGAACCACGGCTTCGAGGCAAGGCTCAGGATCGTCTACTCCCACTTCCCCATGAAGTTCACCGTCGAGGGAAAGAAGGTAGTCCTCGGCAACTTCCTTGGAGGGAGGAAGAACAGGGAGGTTGAGATAAAGGGAGAGGTTGAGATAAGGAACGAGAAGGACAACGTCATAGTCACGGGGATTAACAAGGAAGAGGTCGGCCAGGCAGCGTCCCTGATAGAGAGCATGGCAAAGGTCAGGGGGTTTGACCGGAGGGTCTTCCAGGACGGGATACACCTGGTCCGGAAGGCAACCGCCATCAGGGAGGAATGATGATCATGAAAAAGGAAACGGTAGTCAGGGCGTCCCTTAAGAGGGATTTGAAGGAAAGGAAGAGGAGCAAGCAGGCCAGACCTGCGTTCAAGAGACAGGAGCAGGACTTCCAGAAAATCCTCAAGAAGGGATGGAGGAGGCCGAGAGGCCGCCACTCCAAGCTCAGGGTCCATGAGAAGGGCCGCGGAGGGCTTCCCTCACCGGGATATGGCTCCCCCAAATCTGTCCGTGGTCTCAATAGGCTCGGTTACAGGGAAGTGGTTGTTTCCAACCCCAGGGACCTTGAGGGAATCAATCCCAAGGAAGAGATGGGTGTGATATCCTCGGGTGTCGGAGGGAAGAAGAGAGCGGAGATAGTAACAGCTGCAAAGGAAAGGAAGATAATGATATCAAACGCCAAGTGATAATATGGATGAAAAATGCCCGTTGTGCGGAACGTCAGGGAAGGTATGGAACAAGGACCCCATGGTATTCAAATGCCCCAACTGCCTCTCCATATTCTCCAATTACGGCCTGGTGCTTGAATCCGAGAACGAGTTCGTCAACCTGTGGGCATGATTCGTTCTCGATTATCCATTACAAAAAGAACCTCTCAGGGATTTTCCCGTTATCAAGAAGGACGCCTTCCTTCTTCAGGAGATTTATCTTTTCCCTGGTTCCGCTGGCAAATCCTCCGGGCCTCCTGTCAGAACGAACGACCCTGTGGCACGGAACCCTCCCTGGATTCGGGTTTTTGTTCAGGGCGTTTCCAACCACCCTCGATGCTCCGGGCGAGCCGGCCCTCCTTGCAATATGGGAATAGGTGGCAACCCTCCCCCTCGGTATAAGACTCGTCTCCCGATAGACCCTTTCGCTGAATTTCATGAGCCCTCCAGATACAGACGATAGACCTTCTCAACGTTCCTCATGTTCACGTAATTTGAGTGGTGGCGGAAGCCTCCGCGGAAGGATTTGGGGACGTGCATCAGCTCATGTATCATTGTCTTTGTCTTCTCCTCTTCGGAGAGGGGGTCAAAATGCTCTGATACCGCCTCTATGACGTAGTGTGCCCTTATCCCCAGGGCGTGCTGGAATATGCGGGACAGGGCATGGCATCTCGCTATGACCCTCCTGCTGCGGGAGCCTTTGCTCCTGACGCACGCAATCCTGGTAAGATCTATGTGCTTCATCCCAGTCCTTATGACGATGTCCCTTGCCAGCTGCTCGAGGTCCGGGGCGCGCTCATACCTTATCATAACTTAATAATGGACCGGAACAATTATATTCATGTCCCTGGAGAAGGAGATGAAGAAGGTTATAATGACCTCGCTGAAGGAATCGGGCAAAATCCTTATGCGCGGGTTCGGCAGGCACCTTGACATAAAAGTGAAGGAAAGTCCTAGCAGCATCGTGACGCAGTTTGACAGGATAGCGGAGAGGAAGATAATATCCATCATAAGGGAAAGGTTCCCCGGGCATGGTATCCTTGCAGAGGAGTCAGGCCGGAGCGGTCAGAAATCTGAATACACGTGGGTGATTGACCCGCTGGACGGGACGACCAACTATTCCATGACTAATCCGGTCTTCAACACATCCGTGGGGGTTGCGAGGGGGGATGATATGGTTATGGGAGGTGTTTACGCCCCGGTAACGAAGGAACTCTTCTTTGCAGAAAAGGGAAAGGGAGCCACCCTCAATGGAAAACCGATACGCGTTTCAGGGGAGGGAAACCTTTCGAAACTGGTCCTCCTCTACTGCCACGGCAACGATTTGGAGAGCATAGAGAGGTCATCTGCCCTTTACGCCGACCTGAAGCTCAAATCGAGGGACATGAGGAGGCTGGGCTCAGGCCTTCTTGAGCTTTCTTATGTTGCATCTGGAAGGGCCGGGTGCTATATTGCTCCGGGAACGAGCCCCTGGGATGCCGCAACTGGGAGCCTTATGGTCAGGGAGGCCGGAGGGAGGGTGACGGACTTCCAGGGGAATGATTTCAATCTGAAGAGCAGGGACATTCTGGCATCTAACGGGAAGATACACCGGAAACTGATGGACGCGATAAGAAGGATTGAGGAAAGGGCTTAACAACAGGAACAACATCGACCCTTCTTCTCTGTTTTCTTTGCTGCCATTTAAATCATCCCCATGCTATTTGGTCTTTGGATGATTTAAATGCCTCTCGGATGGTTCCCTTGCAGGCGCCGGGTGGAGAGGTTCCTCATGCTTTCCTCTATGATTCTCTTGACTCTGTAGGGGTCTGCAGCGCAATGAAAGGTTATCTCCTCTATCCTTGACTCGGCGGTGTTGACTTTTATCTCTCCGTATTTCAGCATCCTCTGCCAGACCCCCTGTGTTATTGTTATGTTGACTATGTCCTCTGTGTCAAGGCTCCTCACCTTCTTTCTGAGCAGGCCCTCCCTCTCGGATACCGAATGGTTGGTCACGTATAGCCTGTTGCTGAAGAGGAGTATTTCGGAGAGCACGAGCAAAAGAACCCCAATGGCAGCAAGAGGCCAAACAAGGTATGAATAGAAAGGGTAGTTTGTGTAGACGGCAAGGGCTGCCGCAACCAGGAGCAGCGCAGCGGCATACCTGGGAATCTTTGACCTCCTGCTTATCTTGGTGGAGTAAATTAGCTTCTCCCCCCGGGTCAGGTGCTTTTCCATGATGCCCACGCGTTTCCAGATATTTATAATGGGTTTCGCGGGTTAATTAATTTGAGATAGTCCCGGGAGGGGATTTAATCAAAGAATGAAGAAAAAGAAGGAAACAAAATTCAATGTAGCGGCGCTACATCATGATTTCATGATAATGCTTATCTCTTTTTCTTTGCCTTTTTCTTTGCTGCCAAAATAATCACCTGTTATTATTTGCACCTTCTGAAATATAAATGCATCATGAAAATCAAGCTGGTTTTTTTGTAAATGCCTCGCTGCATATCGTTTCTTGAGAAGGCGGGGATTCAAAGAAATATCGGATTTTTGAAATTTTATTTTTAAAAAAATCTTCTTTGTGACGAATCGGTGGAATTAAAGGGGTCATAAATGGAATAGAAACAGGATTAAGGATAGCCAGGTGGCTGAACCATGAACTGAAATTACTTCTTCTTTTTCTTTTTCTTTGCTGCCAAAATAATCACCCATTTTATTATTCATCCTTTCAAATATAAAGACGCAACAAAAAGGAAAGGATATGTTTGAGAATCGTTTTTCAGCATATCGGTTTTTTAAGGAGATTCCGGTTTGAGGAAAATCAAAAATAGAAAAAAAAGAGGGCAGATAAATCAAAAGAAGTTTCAAGAAAGAGTTTACATCTTCTTCTGCATCTTGGGCTGCTTCTTGGGAGCTGCCATTTCAATCACCGATATTACTTGCTGGGCCGGAATATAAACACGTATATCACAGGAAAGGATATGTTGCATGCTATCGTTCACGGATAACGGTTCATTCCATATCCGGCATTGGGAGAGATATTTAAATGGGGGCTACAATTATAGAGAGATTGTTATGGAGAAAGAGATTCTGGATAAATACCTGAAGGCAGGAAGGATTTGCGCCGCCGTCAGGAAGGAAGCCCTGAAGGTGATGAAACCCGGCGTAAAGGTTCTTGAAGTAGCCGAGCTCATCGAAAGCAGGATAGCAGAACTCGGTGGGTGGCCTGCATTCCCTGTCAACGTGTCCATAAACGACATCGCCGCGCACTACACGCCGTGCTTCAACGACACGACAGAGATAAAAGATTCCGATCTTGTCAAGGTTGATGTTGGCGTCCATGTTGACGGATACATAGGGGACATGGCATTCACCTACTCCCCTGAGAATGATGACCTGGTAAAGGCGAACGAGAGGATTCTCCAGGCAGGGATAAAGGCAATCAGGCCAGGGATTCTGGTCTCTGACCTAGGCAACATCATCGAGGAGGCTGCGAAGGCAGAGGGCGTTGGTTTGATAGTCAACCTGACCGGACACGGCCTGGACAGGTTCGTCTTCCACGGCCAACCAACCATCCCCAACGTCAGGAACGTCATGGACGTAGCAATTGAGGAGGGTTCTGTCATTGCGCTGGAGCCGTTCGCCTGCCGGACCAATGGCATGATAAAGGAATCCGGGGTGACTGAAATATACAGCTACCTCCAGAGAAGGCCTGTCCGTCTCATGGAGGCAAGGAAGATTCTAGAGCTTGCCGAGAAAGAATACCACAAGCTACCCTTTGCGAAGAGGTGGCTCGTGAAAAGGTTCTCCCCGGTGAAGGTTGCGATGTCGCTGAGGCAGCTCGACCAGGCCATGGCGCTACAGGGCTATCCCGTCCTGAGGGAGGTGGAGGGAAAGCCCTGCTCCCAGGCAGAGCACACCATAATAGTGAAGGAAAAGCCGATTGTGACGACAGCGAGCGATGAGTGATTATTCCCCGATTATCTGGAGGACTATCTCCCTCCACAGCAACAATATTGTAGCGGAATAGAGGAAAGGAGGTATCACTAGCTTTATAATCGGTGTTGTTTAAGTTCAATGATGATATACGATGAAATACATTGGTGGCAATTTCCGTTAAAATTTATTTCAATTCGCTTGAATGATGACGTTAGAAAGATTTTTTTCAGAGAAGCTGAATCTTATTTTAATGGTTCTGGGAAAATAGCTAAATTTCTACAAGAAAGGGCTGGGAAATATGACAGGAGGATTAATACAGATTATAGGATAGTGTGGCATTATAAGAAAAGAGCGAGATATATACCGGCATGGATGATATTTGAGATTGGAAATCAAATTAATTTTGGCCTAACTAGAATTGAAAGGAACATAATATCATATATTTCATCTTCAGGTAAAATAATTATTAAGAATCCTAAGCTTCCGGTAAAAGTCACACCGGTTTTTGCATCAATAGCTATACATATTATGTGTGATGGAAGTAAATCGGCAAACAAGTTTTTCTACTCCCAAAAAAGATATAGTGAGTTAGAAAGATTTATCAAACTTATAAAATATGTATTTGGTAATTATGAAACTAATTCTAAGAGAGGACATTATGTTCCAGCTATATTTACAACCGTTGTTTCTCAATATTACAAGATTGATAATTTCTTAAGTAGTGAATGCAGGATACCAAAGAAAATCTTAAATGGTGATAAAAATTTTAAAGTTGCTGCTTTATTGTCTTTTCTTCATGATGATGGAAATGTCAGTGCATCTGTTAGATTTTTATCATCCAATAGATATTTTCTTCTAGATCTATTTAATCTAGTTAAATCGCTAGATTATGGATGTAATAATTTATCTACAATGAAAAAGCGATTTAAGATGAAAAAGGATGGTTATTCATTCACTCTCAAGCCATCTGGTGTGAATAACTTCTTTAACGATTCTAGAATTTTAATCAAAGAATTTCCGCTTATGGATGTTGGAAGAAAATTATCTTATATGGAATCTTATGTTGGTTTTAGAAATAGAAAATGGAAGCAACGAAAAAAGTTTGAAACAAAGGAAATGATTAAAAATGCATTGAAGGATGAGCCTAAAACAGCATATGAATTGAGAAATATTATTAATGTTACTTTATGGACCACATATCATCATTTACAACATCTTATGAATAAAAACGAAATTAAGAAAATTAAACACGATAAAAGATATAAATATTATCTTGTTAATCACCAATAATTTGTAATATTATTTCTCTTTCTCGCGGTTTCGTGTCAAAATCAAAAAACGTAATACTCTGCCAAGTCCCGAGGAGCAGCTT